>Ga0326728_10000583_pt1 | contig 141578 bp, 129 predicted proteins | sample MB3enrmetagenome_FD_207602 | JGI IMG/M metagenome (GOLD analysis project Ga0326728, IMG submission 207602) | Lab enriched peat soil microbial communities from McLean, Ithaca, NY, United States - MB31MN | ecosystem: Environmental > Terrestrial > Soil > Wetlands > Peat | place: USA: New York... | reverse complement strand
GGAACGCCATCGCCAAGGCTCTCGACGCCTTCTCCCCAGAAGAATGCGGCGCCTATCTCAAAAACTCAGGCTATTCTAACTAAACGGGTAATGCTCTAAATTCGTCATTCCCGCGAAGGCGGGGATGACTCGTATAGGCGGCACGTTGCGTTAACAAGGCCTAAAAACAGGATTGAGATCAGCTCTGCCCAGATTGCCAACTGGTCTTCGGATCACTTTGCTTAAATGTATGTTCTTTGTATTTATGTTGCAAACGCCAGCATCACGAGGAAACGGAGCCCATTTTCCATCACTGCATTGAACTGCAAACATTGAATCCGGATTAATGTTGAGAATATCCGCTCCCTTTTCTCTCAATTCATCAATGGACGCTATTTCATCGCCCAAATAGTAAACAGGTCCCTCTGTTCCTGATTGTTCACGCTCACTATTATTCCCAACAATGAGATTCTGATGAATCAAACGAAGACAACGAATGGGTGTTCCGCTTGTCGATTCCAACTTGGCTATCTTTGAAATGGCGTCAACAAAACTGTTGATAGGGGCCACTTTTTGTTCGCCATCGAGTCCACAGTTGTATATTGCGGTGATACGTGTGCGGCTTATAAGATCCGGGCACAAAGGCGGCTTTAACCCAACACTATAGTATCCACCTCCATATGGAACGTATCCCAGCATGTTGACCTCTCTGTAAACGAATTGAACCGAAATATTCTTCTACGCCGCGTTCTTCCTCGCCGCCACGTCGCTATCGTCCTCGATCGCCGCTTGCGCCGCCGCGAGACGCGCAATCGGCACACGATAGGGCGAGCAGGAAACGTAATCCAGCCCCGTGCGATGGCAGAACTTGACCGAATTCGGATCGCCACCGTGCTCGCCGCAGATGCCGAGCTTGATGTCCTTGCGCGTTTTGCGTCCGCGCTCGCACGCGATTTGCACAAGCTCGCCCACGCCGTCCTGATCTATAGTCACAAACGGATCCTGTTCAAGGACGTTCGCGCGATAATAATCCGGCAGGAAGCTCGCCGCATCGTCGCGGCTGAGGCCGAACGTCGTTTGCGTGAGATCGTTGGTGCCGAAGCTGAAGAACTGGGCGCTTTCGGCGATTTTACCGGCGCGCAAAGCCGCGCGCGGCAATTCGATCATCGTGCCGACGAGATAGGCGAACTTTGTGCCGGTTGAAGCCATGACTTCGTCCGCGACGCGCACGACCATGTCCTTCAGAACGTCGAATTCCTTTTTCAGCGAAACCAGCGGGATCATGACTTCTGGCAACACGCTCTTCCCCTGTTTCGTTAATTCCGCCACGGCGCCGAAAATCGCCCGCGCTTGCATCTCATAGATTTCGGGATACGAAATACCAAGACGGCAGCCGCGATGCCCCAGCATCGGGTTGGATTCGTGCAGTTGCGCGGCGCGGCGTTTGACCTTCGCCACGTCGATGCCCGCGCCTTTCGCCACGTCGTTCATTTCCGCCTCGGTTTTTGGCAGAAATTCATGCAATGGCGGATCGAGTAAACGAACCGTGACCGGCAATCCATCCATGATCGTAAACAACTCGACGAAATCCTTCTTTTGCATCGGCTCCAGCTTGGCGAGCGCAGCGCGGCGGCCCATTTCGTCGTCAGCGATGATCATCTCGCGCATGGCAATGATGCGCGAATTATCGAAGAACATATGCTCGGTGCGGCACAAGCCGATGCCTTCCGCACCGAACTTGCGCGCCGTGCGCGCATCCAAAGGCGTTTCGGCATTGGTGCGCACTTTCATCCGGCGCATGCTATCGGCCCAACCCATCACGGCGGCAAAATCGCCGGACAGCTCCGGCTGAATCGTCGGCACTTCGCCCAGCATGACCTCGCCGGTCGAACCGTTGATCGTGATCATGTCACCAGCTTTGACGGTTACAACCTTCGCCGTCATCAGCTGCTTCGCATAATCGATGTGCAACTCGCCCGCGCCAGCGACGCAAGCGCGCCCCATGCCGCGCGCGACGACCGCCGCATGGCTGGTCATGCCGCCGCGGCTGGTGAGAATGCCTTTCGCAGCGTGCATGCCGTGGATGTCTTCGGGACTGGTTTCGATGCGGCAAAGAATGACTTTCTTGCCCTTGCCCGTCAGGCTTTCGGCATCGTCCGCGCTAAACACGGCGATACCCGAAGCCGCCCCCGGCGATGCAGGCAAGCCCTTTACGAAGACTTGCGTCTTCGCCTTCGGATCAAGCGTCGGATGCAGTAATTGATCCAGCGAAGCTGGATCGAGGCGTTTGATCGCCTCAGCCTTCGTGATCAGTTTCTCGTTCACCATTTCGACGGCGATTTTCAACGCGGCAGGCGCCGTGCGCTTGCCGGTACGGGTTTGCAGCATGTAAAGCTTACCCTGCTGCACGGTGAACTCGACGTCCTGCATATCGCGGAAGTGTTTTTCGAGTTTCAACCGCACGTCGTTCAGTTGCTTGAACATGGCCGGCATGACCTCTTCCATCGCCGGAAGCTTCGAGCCGTTTTCGTTTTTGCCCTTGATCGTCAAATGCTGCGGCGTGCGGATACCGGCTACGACATCCTCGCCCTGCGCGTTGACGAGATACTCGCCGTAGAACGCATTCTCGCCCGTGGACGGATTGCGCGTGAAAGCCACGCCCGTGCAGCAATCCTCGCCCATATTGCCATAGACCATCGCCTGAATGTTCACTGCCGTGCCCCAATCGGCAGGAATGTCGTTCAGTTTGCGATAGGTGATAGCGCGCTGGTTCATCCATGAACTGAACACGGCGCCGACGGCGCCCCATAATTGCTCCTCAACATCCTGCGGAAACGGTTTGCCGGTATTTTTCTGCACGACATCGAGATAGCCATCGATGACTTCCTTCCAGTCTTCGGCCTTCAACTGCGTGTCGAGGCTATAACCGCGCGCGCGTTTGACGTCATCCAAAACCGTCTCGAACTTGTGCATGCCGACGCCGAGGACGACCGAACTGAACATCTGGATGAAGCGCCGATAGCTGTCGTACGCAAAACGCGCGTCGCCGCTGCGTTGTTTCAGTCCCTCGACTGTTTGCTTGTTCAAGCCAAGATTGAGGATCGTATCCATCATGCCCGGCATGGACGCGCGCGCGCCGGAACGCACGGAAACCAGAAGCGGATTTTTCACGTCGCCGAATTTCGCGCCAATTTCTTTTTCGATTGCCGCCAGCGCGTCTTTCACTTGTTTTTTCAACGTGTCGGGATAAGTTTTGCCGTTGGCGTAATAATACGTGCAGACTTCCGTCGTAATCGTAAAACCGGACGGCACCGGCAGTCCCAGATTGCACATCTCAGCCAACCCGGCGCCTTTGCCCCCAAGCAGATTGCGCATATCCGCGCGTCCGTCCGCCTTAGAGCATCCGAACGCATAAACCCATTTTTGCTTCCGGCTCATGTGGGCTCCCCTAATGTCGATAACAAATGGTCGAAAATCGTTAGCAAAATAGCGCTTGCCGCACTGCGAAGCAATGCGGATCAACCGTCCCAAAAGTGATTATTTGAGGGCAAAAAGGCTGGCTTGCCGAGCCGTAGCGAGCGCTTCACTAGCCCGCCTTCGCCTTTCAGGCTTCGGCGCGGCAGCCTTCATTCGCTTGCGCTCGTGAAGGCTGGTGCCGTTGGAGGGATTTGAACCCCCGACCTTGGCTTTACGAAAGCCCTGCTCTACCGCTGAGCTACAACGGCCTGTCACTCGTCCATAACCCTAAATACCTTGTAGACCAGCACAAGCGAGTGACAGGCTCTTAACGACTCCGCGCCTCAGCGTCAACAAACCGATTTTTTGTCCACAAAAAGAAGACGTTAACCATAATCCGTTATTGACGCCGACCCCATCGTTAGCGTACGTCGAAACGACACGGAATCGTAACGTTCGAGGCTATGGAACCAATAGACGGGTTGTTCGGCAGGAAACTGCCTGTTACTATGCGAATGTCCTGCTCAATTGGTGATGGCGTATTGGCCGTGGCGAAAGCCCCGGAGCAGGTTTAACAACATTGGAAAAGCGATTGAAACCATGCAGCATTTGAATCCTTACAGATTTTACGAACTCGCCGCCAAGTTGCACGGCCTGTTCAGTAATACGACCCAGAATCGCGTCGCGGATATGTTCGGGCCGCTAACGGAAACGCAGGCCGTTCTCGACAGCCTGATCAAGGGCGATCCGTTCCCGCTGGAAACGTCGAAAGCCGATGCGACGCGCCTGCTCAATAAAATCAGCAGTCTGTTCAATAAATATTACATCGACCATTCTTCCAAACAGATCAAAACGCCGACAGGCGAAGATCGCATCGATCCGCATGAGTTGGCGCTGATCCATGCCTTGGTCGAGAAATTCGAACAAGCGCTTGCGGCAGACCTTAACCGCGCGCCGATATATGTCGCCAACAAATGCGGAATCTATTCGACTTACGACCTGGTCGAGAACGCGCAGCAGTCTTTTCCCGCCGATCTTCTGAAAATCATACCTGCCACGGCGCAAAAAGAATTCAACACGGCAGGCCGTTCGCTGGCTTTCGGCTTGGGAACTTCCGCCACGATGCATATCCTGCGCGCCGTCGAAATCGTTCTGAAACAATATTACGAGTTGTTCTCAGGCTCGACCGTCGCCAAAGCCGAACGCAACTACGCCATCTACCTCAAAAAGCTGACCTCACTCTCCGAAGATGAAAACAACGCGCAGCGTCCGGACAGGCGCTTGCTGCAAATGCTGGCGCAAATCAAGGAGCACTACCGGAACCCGCTGACAATGCCTGACAGCAGTGTAACGGTTGAACAGGCAACTTCGCTGTTTGGCCTCGCCACCGCGATCATCACGCTGATGGCCGAGCAAATCGCGCGTCAAAAGACGAAACCGGGCAAGAACGCCAAAGAAGCGCTTGCCGACGTCGCCACAGCCGCGAAAGACGACGATGGGGATGAAAGCTACAGCTTTGGCGCCGCGAAAGCGGGCTAATCGCCCAACCGCCGCGCTTCGTCAGCCAGCATAATCGGAATCCCTTCGCGTATCGGATAAGCCAATCCAGCTTTATCGCTGATCAATTCTTGTTTGTCGGCATCGTAACGCAGCCGCGCCTTTGTCAGGGGGCACACAAGCATTTCCAGCAATTTCGGATCTGTGCGGCGAGCGGGGATAGATTCAGTCATGTTTGAAACCTCTTCCGACTAATATCTTGACAGCTTGCATCGCAAAAATGAAGGAATAATGATTGAAAATGCGCGTCTTTTCCTCTCCCCTTGCGGGAGAGGATAGAAAACCTTAGTTTGCTAACCCCGGACTTGATCCGGGGGAAGCAAACTTTAGGTTTTCTTGGTGAGGGGTAAGGCCAGACGGCCATAAAGAACCCCCTCACCTGCAAAAACTAAGTTTTTGCTTCCTCTCCCGCAAGGGGAGAGGCAAAGTGTTACTTGCCCTTCAATTTTAGAGATACAGATCACCACCCCATCATGAACACCAGCACCGGCATACAGACCCGCAGCTTTCGCGGCAAAACGGGCGGCGCAGAGCATTTTATCATCATCAATGCGCCTGCGGACTTGCGTTTTGACGGCCAGATCAAGGCCATCGAAGAACGCTATGCCGCCGCGCAGAAAACGCTCGGCCTCGGACCGGAGACAGCTGTTTTCCGACGCCTTTTTCTGAGCGACGCCATCAATCAGGCTCCCGTCGTTCGCAAAAGCAATCTGGTCGGCGAGACACCCGATAATCCCGTCGCCACTTCAATCATTCAGCAATCGCCCCTACCCGGCGCGAAAATAGGGCTTCTGGCCTATCACATCGAAAGCCCGGTGCCGCTTAAGAAACGCCGTTTGTCAGACAGACATCTGCTTGTCGAGAAAAACGGGATGCGCCATCTCTGGACGACGGGACTTTGCGCCGGAGCCCATTCCGCGACATCGCCGGAAGAAGTGCAAACCCGCGAGGCCTTCCGGGACTTGACGGAAGCTCTGGCCCGCCAGAAAGCCACGCTCAGCGATCATTGCGTCCGGACGTGGGTTTTTATGAAAAACGTCGACGCCTTTTATCGCGGCATGGTCAACGCGCGCCTTGAAGTCTTCGCGCAGCAAAATCTGACGGACAAAACGCACACCATCGCCAGCACCGGCATCGAGGGCGCGTGCGAGCATCAGTTCGATCTCGTTTCGATGGACGCCTACTCGGTCACCAATCTTGCGCCGAAACAGATGTCTTACCTCAACGACTTTACGCGCCTCCCGCGAACGGAAGTCTATAACGTCAATTTCGAACGCGGCACGCGCGTCGCATGGGCCGACCGCGCCCTGCACATTATTTCTGGAACGGCGAGCATCGATGCGGACGGCAAAACCATGTACTTCGACGGCGACGTCGTGCGCCAGCTCGAACGCGTGCTCGGCAATATCGATGCGCTTTTGCGTTCTGGCTCCGCAACGCTCGACGACATGATGCACATGATCGTTTATCTGCGCGACCCGGCGGATTACGGCTGTATCAACGCTTACCTGAACGAGCACCACCCCAACATCCCGTTTATCATCGTCCAGGGCCCCGTCTGCCGTCCGGATTGGCTGATCGAAATCGAAGGCATGGCCATCGTCGATCATCACGACCCGGCGTTGCCGGGGTTTTGAGTTTGGAAGCAACAATTGCGGTTTAAGCGTTCTCTTGGTATCAACAGAGTCCAATCACAAGTCAGCAGGCGAAAGGGCAAACAATGTCAGACGCGCCGTTTAACTACCTCGACGAAGAAGCCATCAAGGGAATCAAGATCAACACAGATCCCTACGAATGGGGCTATATCCCGAACGCCATTCCCAACATTTATCTGGACAAGGTTCTGGCCGACGCCCCGACGATCCCCACGCGCGGCAGCTATCCGATGAAGAGCTATTTCGGCCTTCCATGCCTCAAGCGCGGGCCCGAATTCCAAAAAGTTCTTGATGATCTTCTCAGCGACCGCTTTCGCAAAATCGTCGAAAAAAAGTTCAACATGGACTTGAGCAAATATCCGCCCTGCATCGTGATGATGGGCAACACGACGGGCCATTATAACGAAGGCTACGCCCACCCGGATTCGAAACACAAAATCGTGACCGTCATCGTCGGCTTCACGCGCGAATGGCCGTTCGAGCGCGGACGCCTGCGCGTTTTGCGCGGCCCCGATCGCAACGACTACGCGTTCGAGTTCGCGCCGGAATTCGGTTGCATGTGGATGTTCAAAGTCAGCGACAAGTCATGGCACGGCTTCCTGCCCCAGAAAGGCCCGCGCATGAGCCTGCAACTCTGCTACGTCGATTCCGAATCCCACGTACGGAAAGAATATTTCCGCCACGGCCTTAGCGCGCTTGTGAAATCCGTTCCCGCGTTGAACAAACTGCTGGGCATGTTGCCGAAAAATCTGTGGAGCCTTCTTCCCGGCAAAGCCAAGTAAGGACAAGAGATATGACCTTCCCCTTCGTTCCCGAACCAGCCGACGTCGCGGCGCATTTTTGCAAGGCGATGCAAAAAGCCGAGCGTCTGGATAAACCCTATACGCGTTGGCTTACAACAGACTCGCTCCCGGAAAGCATGGGCGCGGCTATTCTCATTCTGCCGATCAAGCCGCCTTTGATCGACGAGTGCGGCGGCGTGCGCGATCTCGATAACAACAACAGCAAACGCTATTTCTTTACGCCGCAAGCGCAGAAGGATTTTCCCACGGTCAAGAATTTCTGTGAAGCGTTCCAGCGCCCCGATGTCGCACGGCAGTTTTCGCAAACATGCAACATCCCGGCTTCCGAACTCGAAGGCAGCTATCTTCGCATCGAATACATTCAGGACACCGACGGCGCATGGCTGGAGCCTCATCCCGACATCACGGCCAAACTTTTCTCGATGGTCATTTATTTGTGCACCGGGCCGGAAGCGAAAGACTGGGGCACCGATATCTATGACGCGAACAAGAAATGGGTCGAACGCGGCTGCGCCGACTTCAATCGCGGCGTCATCTTCGTCCGCAGCGACGTCACCTTCCACGGCTACGAAAAACGCCCGATCATCGGCGTCCGCCGCCTGATGGAAATCAACTACGTCCGCTCGCTCTGGCGCGACCGCGATCAGCTCTGTTACCCGGATAAGCCGATAACGTTGAAGGGATAGGAACCAAGCCGCCCCAAACCGGACGTCATGCCCGCGAAGGCGGGCATCCCATTTTTTGTTGTTTTATTGCAATAAGAGAAAATTGGACCCCCGCCTACGCGAGGGTGACGGTCCTTTTTTGTGAACTGGCCCTCTATGTAAAAATGGCCCATCAATGCGTTACGGCGTTTTCTTCACCTTCGATGACAAAACGCAAACCGCGCTTCAAGGTTTGCGCGAGCGCATGGTGCGCGAAGTCAAAGGCCTGCCGCGCGTCGCAGGCAAAATGGGCCCGCATCTGACGCTCGCGGTATTCGATGACAACGATCACGAGCGCGTTCTGGAACATTTCCAGAAACTGGCGGAAAGCCTCCGCCCCTTCAATCTTACAATTCATGACATCGGCTTTTTCCCCGGCCGCCGTAAAGTGATATTCGCCGCGCCCCTGCCCTCGCCGGAATTGCAGTTATGTTATGAGTGCTGCCATGCTGCGTTTAAAAACGCCGCGATGGTGCCAGACTATCGCGATTCCGAAAAATGGCATGCGCACATCACCCTCGCCAAAGGCATCAGCGGCCGCGTTTTTCACAACGCCAAAAGCTGCGCCGAAACAAATTGGACTCCGATGAACGCCGCCGTTCAAAAGATCGGGATCGTCAATGTCCAAAAGCCGCTGGAGGTGTTGGGGGAGAGGAAACTATAAAGGTATTGGGGAATCAGTCCGCCTTCGCCAAGTGGCTTCGGCGGACATAAGATTTGCTAAGCCTCGCTGCGCTCGGCAAGCAAATCTAATGGCGGAGATGGAGGGATTCGAACCCTCGATAGAGCTTTAGGGCCCTATAGCGGTTTAGCAAACCGCCGCCTTCAGCCTCTCGGCCACATCTCCATTCATTCGCCTTTATAACAGACCTGATTGCAGAGTCGAGTTCTGTCGCACGGCAATTAGAGCAAAACCTAAATAAGCGGAATCATTTCACCGCGAGGGTCATCCCAGCGAAGGCTGGGATCCCATTTGTTTTTAAACAAAGAAAAAGAAAATGGGATGCCAGCCTGCGCTGGCATGACGGGTCTATGTAATCGGGAAATGCTCTAGAACCCCTTGCCGTCTTCACTTGCCTGAAAGGACTCCAGCGTTTCTTCCGCCGTGCCGACAAAATGATTTTCCCGCGCCGCCGGACGGCTTACATGCCACCCATACCAGGAAAACAAAAACAGCCCGGCGACGATCCCGCCATAGCCGATCCCGCTAAGGCCGAAGATCGGAACAAACAAGGCATTGCAGCCGAAAGCGGGGATCAGAAACAACAAATTTCCAAGCCATATCGGGCGATCCCGATGCCGCGCGAACAAAACCGTGTAAAGCGTCTCTGCATTGGACCTCACCCACACGCCCAGCAGCATCAACCAAAGGGTTAAGGACTCGGCCACCAGTTCCGGCCTATGGAAAAACCGTCCCAGCAAAGGCACGCCCACGCCCATGATGAGGGCGATGCCTCCGCCGAAAAGCGCGACATGCCAGGCGGCTTGCTTGGCCTCGCGCATAAATCCGGCCCGGTCGTCCGTGCGATGCAGTGTGATCAGACGCGGATAAACGAATGCTAAAACGCCGCTCTGGATCAATGCCAGCAAAGCGTTGGCGAACGAGAAATAAAATGTGGCGATGCCGACAGAGTCGATTCCCAAATAACGCATGACGATAAAACGGTCGACATATATGCCGCCCACCGCTCCCAGCGTGCCGAGCCAGATGAGACAGCTTTTTCTGACGCCCTGCCCTACCCACGGCCAATCGACAGGCGTACGAAGAACGGCGCGCCAAGGCATGTGCCGCCACAGCCAGAGTGTCATAATCAAGCTGGCCACCGAGCCGAGCAACCAGCCGATCAGAATCGTATCGCCGTTGCGGAACACAGGAAAAATCAGGCCCATCGCCACAACAGGAAGCGCCCACAAACCGGCGCGCACGAAAAACAGCATCGTCGCCAGAAGCGGATGGCCCAGAGAAATCATGTTGGCGTTAGCCATGTTAGCAAGGTTTTCCGCCACGGAAAGCGCAAAAATGTAAAATAGTACTTTGCCTTCCGCTCCCGTTCCGCCCGCTGCGACCAACACCATCATAACAAGCGCAAATCCCAGGTGATTAAGCAAATAGAACACAGCCTGATCGCGCATCTTGCTCAAGGCAGCGGCCGGCTCGACGCCGACCAGATCGCGCGACACGATATAATCGAAACGAAAGCCAAGCCCTACCGAAAGGATCATGACCGCGCCGAACACAAGCCCATAGTTGCCGATGTCCGCGAGGCTTAGATACCTTCCCATGTAAAGCGTCAGCCCCAGCTTAGCGACAAGCGTGCTAAGCCGAAGGCCGACGTTGAAGAACTGTTTGGTTGTTTGAATTGGTGACATGGGCGCTATTTTTGGCCTGCTATTTTTACGACAAGGGCAGACCTTAATACGCCCCGGTACGTTTCCACAACACGGGAATAGTTTTGCACAAAATGGCAATATCGTGCCACAGAGACCAGTTTCTCACATACCAGCTATCCATCTGCACGCGACGCGCATAGGACACGTCGTTGCGGCCGCAAACCTGCCACAGGCCCGTGATGCCGGGACGCACGCGGTAATAATGCGCGATGTCGCATTCGTATTTGCCGGTTTCGTCCATCACGATCGGGCGCGGGCCGACCAGGCTCATATCGCCACGTATCACGTTGATAAGCTGCGGCAACTCATCAAGGCTGTAACGCCGCAGAAAAACGCCCAAACGCGTAACCCTGGGATCGTTTCGCAATTTCTGGTTCCACCGCCATTCGGCGCGCGCTATCGGATTTTCCGCCAGATGCCGCTGCAGAACTGTGTCGGCCTTCATGCACATCGACCGGAATTTCAGGCAACGGAAAGGCTTCCCATTCCGGCCCAGCCGCATGTGGCCGAACAGAACCGGGCTGCCACCGATTTTCACCAGCACTGCCACGACGAGCCATACCGGACTGCTCAACAACAACACCGCGCTGGAAGCCAGAACATCGAAACTGCGCTTCAATGCGCGCGGCAAAGGCTGTTCCAACCCGCTGCTCCGCGTCAGCATCATGACATCGTGATTAAAGAAATAGTGCGGCGCCATGCCCAGCACCGGCAGATTCCGCAATGGCGGCGATACCGAGAACGGCACATTCTCGCGTATAAGCTGCGCCATCGCTCCCCCGGCATGGGCTAAATCCTCGCCGTCGAGCGCGATCACGATGTAATCGGCGCCATGCGCCGCGCACAACTCTTCCCAGGATTGGCCTGCTTTCTCAAACGCGCGCGACAAGTCCTGCACCTGCGCCGTGATCTTATAGCCAAGACCCGGTTCCGACTTTAGCGCAGCGCGCGCGTCTTCTGCCGTCGCACCGCCGCCGACAAGAAGCGTCGGCACTTCCCATGTTCCGTGACGCTGCAGAAGGCTTCGCATCAGGCCGCGCAGCGCGACGATGCCGAACGCCGCAACCACCCATCCGGAAATCAGCCACAGGCGGGAAAAATCCTGCTTGGCGGTGAATTGCAAAAAGCCATCGACGATCATGGCAAAGCTTAACGTGCCGGCTATATTTTTCGCTTCCATCCAGAAAGGCCTGCGCACGCGATAATGACTCTTGTGCTCGAACCACAGAACAACGCCCGTTGCGATTATAAGAAATTGAGCCAACCGCAACGTGCCATCGCTGATGACATTGCGATCCAGAAAAACTTTATTGACGACAGCCGCCAATCCCCACGCGAACACGAATCCCAGAAGCAGCGCCACAACATCTGTCACCATAAACCAGCGCAGAGGCTTTGCGCTATCACGCCGAGCGCGCACCTGCTTCGCGGGCGCATTTAAAACAACACCCGCCTCTTTCCACCGATTCCATGTCAGCAGTTCAGCCGTCCTCTTCTGGACAGGCGTTGATGCAGGTTCGGGCGTCGCCTTTTCACCAGGCGGCGCGTAACGCTTTGCTGTTGCGGTGTCATAAAATGGCATGGAAATTCGTCAAAACCCGGAAAGCGCGACGACTTTCTTCGTGAACCCTCTTTTTCGTGGGGTTATTCATAGACGTTTTGATTGCCGTTTACCATACTATCGTAGGATAAATGCGGTCTAAATGCCTTAGGCGGAAAGTTATCCACAGGCACAAACGGCGTGATCGAACAAAGCCAAAAAATGTCAGGATTTTAAACTCTCACAACCCCATCATCTCCCTCACACGATCCGCGACGAGGCGCAGATCGTCGAGGGGCTGATAGGTCCATTGTTCCAGCGTACCGTTGAAAAGGCGCGTTAAGCCGTCGTCGCGCAGGGCTTGGTGGAAACGGCGGAACTTTTCGGAACCGCCCGGCAGATCGACCACATATACGGGCTTTCCGGTCGTGCAGGCTTCCGACACCATATTCACGGAATCCGGCGTTGCGATGATCGCATCCGCCAGCCCCAACATGCCGTAATACGGATTGTAGCCCGTTCCGTCCCACACATAGGAAGGCACATCGTGCAAACCCGCCTGAAGAATGGCGAGGTTAGCTTCTCCCGTGCGGCGCGATGGCGTGACCATCAGGCTGCCGCCCGTCGCTTTGGCCAGCGCGTTCAGCTGCATTGTCAACGGAACCATCTCGTGCGGCGTGAGGCTGAAAACCGCGTTGGTGCCGCCAATGAGAACGGCTATGCGAGGACTCGGCAAAGAAGAAACTGTCGGCAAAAATTTTTCAGCTTCTGCGCGCAGCATCGCCGGAGTCACGCGATGCAAGGCGCCGCGCGTTGTGATCACGTTCGGCCCCGTTACGCCGTCATGACGCGGCACGACGACCAGATCGAAGCGCGACGGGTCGATGACCGGATTTTGAAGCTGCACCGTAAACGTTCGCGCAGATCCATTATTTAATGTGGCGCGGCGCGCGTAAAGCGAAGCCGGAACACTGTGCCTCCCCGTTGCGATCAGCAGATCGGGCCAAGGCGGCCCTATGGAATCGCCTTTACTGCTAAACGCCCAGCGTAAACCATGACGAAGAAAAGGCGAAAACTGACGCCAGGGCGGCCTCAATCTTATACGTTTAACGATGGGCTCCAACCCCAGGGCTTCGGCGAGACCGAGGCACTGATTTTCCATGCCGGCCTTGCCATCTGTTACAACCCAGCATGTCACTTGGCTCTTGTTGAACATCACGCTACTATCCCCACAGTCTTTACCGAGCATACGGGATGGATATGAAGCAGGTCAAACTCGATCGCATCGACATTAGAATTCTTCGCGAGCTGCAAAAAGACGGTCGCATGACGAACGTCGATCTCGCAAAATACGCGGGCATTTCGGCGCCGCCTTGCCTGAGGCGCATGCGCGCGCTTGAGAAAGCGGGTTACATCCGCGGTTATCATGCCGATATCGCCGCGGAGAAAATGGGATATGGCCTGACGGTTTTTATCCAGATCGCGCTAGTCAACCACGCCGAAGCCGATATGGCCCATTTTGCGAAGCTCGTCGAAAACTGGCCGCAGGTACGCGAATGCCATATGTTGACTGGCGACGTGGATTTCCTTCTCAAAGTCGTCGCGGAAGATTGGGAAGCCTTTCAGAAATTCCTGACCTCTCAACTGGCCGCTGCTCCCAACATCCAGCATATCAAGTCCGCGCCATCCATGAAGCGAATCAAGTTCGCCCCCGGCGTGCCGATCCCGGACGACAGAGAACAGGCGACAGAAGACAAGGGACGGACGGCAGAAGACGGATAACAGGAACTATCCCTACTTAATTTGCCTTTTGTCGCAGTTCTCAAGCTATAAAAAAGGGCGCGTCATTCCGGCGAAAGCCGGAATCCATCTCCTAAATGAGAAGTAAAAAAAACTTTGGAAACAGTGCGCTTCTGAGTAGATTGGGGCTGGATTCCGGCTTTCGCCGGAATGACGGATCCCTTTAGAATTTTATCTCCCGCCATCTGATGCTCACCGCCCTTGTCATCCGCCTCGTTGATCTCAGCCGCCGGTTTGCCGCCGTAATCCTGTCCGTTGCTTTGGTCATCAGCATCGCGTTGGGCTGGTATGTCGCCACGCACATCAAAATTAACACGAACGTCGATCAACTTCTGGCATCCGATCTGTCGTGGCGGCAACGCGAAGTCGAACTCGATAAAGCCTTCCCGCAAAAGACTGACCGGCTCGTTGTGGTCATCGACGGGGATAACGCCGATGACGCCGAAAATGCCGCGGCGTTGTTAGCCGAAAAAATGCGCGGCATGCCGGAACTGTTTAAAACTGTGGTGCGTCCAGATTCCATTCCGTTCTTCCGCAAAAACGGGCTTCTTTTTCTGCCCGAAAAGAAACTCAACGACATTCTGGAAACGCTGATTCAAGCGCAACCGCTGCTTGCCACGATGGCTAAAGACCCTTCCCTGCGCGGTTTGTTCGGTACGTTGGGTCTTGTCGTGGAAGGCCTGCAGCGCGGCGATGTCGACTATAAATATCTCGATCAACCGTTCGGCAAACTGGCCGATACCGTTGAGTCCGCCCTTGCCGGACAGGACAAGCCCCTCCCCTGGCGCAGCATGATGTCCGAGGGCAATCCTACGCCGCGCGACTTGCAAAAAATCATCCTGACGCAGCCGGTTCTTGACTATGCCGCGTTATCGCCCGGCGAAAAAGCGAGTCAGGCGATCCGCAATCTCGCGCAAGAACTGAATCTGACTCCCGACCGCGGCGTGCGCGTGCGGCTGACCGGCTCCGTCGCGCTGAACGACGAGGAATTCGCCAGCGTCGCCAGCGGCGCGACCTTCGCCACTTGCCTGTCCATCGTGCTGGTGCTGGTGATCCTGTTTCTGGCGTTGCGTTCGTTCCGGCTTATTTTGCCCATTCTGCTGACGCTGACCGCAGGCCTGATCGTGACGACGGCGTTCGCGATGGCGGCCATCGGTTCCTTGAACCTGATTTCTGTCGCCTTTGCCGTCATGTTCATCGGCATTGCCGTCGATTTCGGCATCCAGTTCGGCGTGCGCTACCGCGACCAGCATCATCAGGAGCCCGACAACACGAAAGCCATACTCAACACCGCGCGTATTATCGCGCTACCGCTGGCAATGGCGGCCGCATCGACGGCTTTGGGTTTTCTGACTTTCATTCCGACCGATTATCGCGGCGTCGCCGAATTAGGGCTGATCGCAGGCGTCGGCATGATCGTCGCCTTTCTGCTCAACATTACGCTGCTGCCCGCCTTGTTGGCCGTGTTCACGCCGCCCGCTGAACCGGAAGCCATTGGCTATGCGTGGGCCGCGCCTGTGGATCGCTTTCTGCTGGCGAACCGCACGAAAATTCTTACAGCCGTTGCGCTTGTGGCCATCATCAGCCTCGGTGTTGCGACGCAGTTGCGCTTCGATTTCGATCCGTTGAATCTGAAAGACCCCCATACGGAATCCGTTTCGACTCTCTTCGACCTGATGAAGGATCCCGACGCAACACCCTACACGATCGAGATTCTGGAGCCCGCGCTGGCGCAAGCCGAATCCATTGGAAAACAGATTGCCGCTTTGCCGGAAGTCGATCACATCCTGACGCTCGCCAGTTTCGTGCCGGAGGATCAGGATAAAAAGCTGGCGATGATCAGCGACGCCAACTTCCTGCTGGCGGCCACGCTCAATCCGACCGAAACGATGCCGCCGCCGACAGATGAGGAAAACCTCGCCGCCTTGCAAAAAGCCGCAACGGCCTTGAAAAGTCTTGGCGAACAGAAAGCTTCCGCGCAACGGCTGGCCAAAGCGTTGGAGCTCGTCGTGGCGCGTCATGACCACGCCCTGCTTCAGCATTTGTACGACGACCTTATTCACGGCATGGAAACGCAACTGGCAACAGTACGCGAAAGTCTAACCGCCCAGCGCGTTACGATCGATAACATTACGGACGATTTGCGCCGCGATTGGGTCACGCCAGATGGCCGCGCAAAAATCGAAGTCTATCCCAAAGGCAACCCGCGCGATTACCACGTGCTGACGGCCTTTACCGCCGCCGTTGAGCGCATAGCGCCCGAAGCCAGCGGCTCACCAATATCCATTCAGGAATCCGGTAAAACAGTCGTAAACGCTTTTTTCAAAGCGGGAATATTTGCCGTCCTGGCGATTGCCTTGATGGCTTGGTTTATTTTAAGGCGTGTTGCCGATGTGCTACGCCTGATCGCGCCGCTAATTCTTGCAGGAATCTTAACGCTGGCGACGATGGTGATACTTCATTTACCGTTGAACTTCGCCAACATCATCGCACTTCCGTTGTTGTTGAGTTTAGGCGTTTCCTATTCCATATATTTTGTAAGCTATTGGCGGGCGGGCTTAACACAACCTTTACAATCGAGCATGGCGCGCGCCGTTCTTTTCAGCGCCGCAACGACTTTGGTGGCCTTCGGAAGTCTTTCGTTATCTGCACATCCGGGCACGAACGGTATGGGGAAATTATTAACTGTTGCTCTGCTATATTGCTTGCTTAGTACATTTCTTGTCCTACCGGCCTTGCTTGGCAGGCCCAAAAAGAGTTAATATGTCAAGCAACGCGATTCTTGGATTCCCACCTATTGTACTGAGGTCATCATGTTTTACTCTCGACGTCTTGCCGCCGTCTTCGCGTTGTGCGCCTTTCTGGCGTTCACAGGCTGCGCTTCAATTCCGCAAACACCGGCTGAAAAAGCCGAAGCAAAAGCGACCAATGATCCGTTTGAATCGGTCAATCGCGTCACCTTCGACGTGAATGATTTTCTGGATCGCCTTTTGATCCGGCCTTTGGCTGAACTCTATCGCTATACCGTGCCGCCTCCCGTGCGCGACCGGATTTCGGGAATCGTGAAAAACATGTCGGAACCCGTCGTGTTCGCCAACAACTTGCTGCAAGGCGAAGGGACGAAGGCCGGAAAGACACTTGGCCGTTTCCTGGCCAATACCACGCTGGGCGTTGGCGGCATGTTTGAAGTCGCCAACAGCTTCGGCCTGCAGCAACAGTCGGGCGATTTCGGCCAGACTCTATACGTGTGGGGCTTTGGCTCCGGCCCCTATATCGTCCTGCCCCTGTTTGGGCCGTCGAACGTCCGCGACGCGATCGGCCTCGGTGTCGATTCCGTCGCCTCGCCGTGGAAGTATCTCGCGGCTATGGGCGGCAATGGGACGTATAACCGTTTCATGGCTTCCGACCTAGTGGCGGGCGCCTTGGTCAAGCGTGAGGAAAATATCGAGGGACTTGACGCCTTGCGCGAAGGCTCTCTCGACTTCTACGCGCAGATGCGTAGCGTCTATCGTCAGCACCGCGCGAAGGAGTTAGGCGCAACGCTGCCGGGTGAAACGCCCGTGTTTGAAGATTACGAGCTGGAGCAGCAAACCTCGCCGGTTATACAGTAAACTGATCTTTTCTGTTTGAGAAAACCCTCCCTGAAAAGGGAGGGTTTTTTCATGTCCGATGTCAAGCTCTCAACAACGCAAACCAGTTCTCGCACGCCTCAAGATCGCGGCGAATGGCTTCATGACGGGCAGTAATAACGGGATCCGTTCCCCATGCGATGGTCTGAAAATGCGCGTCCAGTTCCGCGGCCCGGAAAACTTCATCGGCGCTGCGGTTCTGCTCGATGAGAGCCAAACCAAGCACCAGTGAACCGGCCGCGTCCACGGCGCTGCTCAACCCCGCAAGAAAAAAATCGTCATAACCTGCAATAGCCTTATGCAACGCGCGAACGGCTTCTGCCGTCTGGTTGATCGGCATAATCCCGGTTCCCGGACACAACAGAGCATCGAACCGCAACGCGCACCAGTCGAGCAACGGCTGCCAAACTTCCTGCTGCTGGTGGGCCAAAGCGGCGGGGGTCGCCGCGCGATGACAGAGCAATTCGCTGGCGGCATAGCCAACCACCTGTTCAATAATCTCCGAGCGTTTTTGGGGAACAATGTCGATCGCCGTGGCCGCAAGCTGCGCCAGAGGCATCGTCGCGGGAACGATTTTGTCCCCCTGCGCGCGCCATTCGGCTGCTATTGCCTCGGCCAGTTTTGCCGTCGGCAACCGATAAGCCTTCCCCGCAGGCGTCTTTAGAACCCGCCCGGCCCTATGGATCACATGATGAGAGCCGTCCGATACAACTGTGGTGAGAACATTTTTAGTCTCGGTTTTTTTCTGTTTCATCATCCTCTACTTCCCAAACAATCCGCCGATTCCATTCAATAACTTCCCGCCGGCATCTTTGATTTTATCGCGCGCCTTGGTGACGGCATCCTGCGCGGAAGCCGGAAGAGCCGTCGATGTTTTCCCGGCTTTGGGATGTTCCAGCGTATAGAGGCACGCATTCTGTCCTGCCTGCGCCACGACATCAGGCACGCCGTTATCGCCCATTTCGCCATTCGTCAGCAGCCCTGCTACTTTCTGAACGCTTCCCGCCACATCGGGAACGAAATGCGGGCCGCGCAACGGGCCGGTAATCCTCAATGGCGGCGCATAGTTGGCGACATCCAGCCCTTTGGTTCGGCTGCGAAGAGTCATATCGATGGTCTCAAGGCGCAAATTGATCCCCCCAGTCCCCGCCAGTGTCGCTTCTCCCGTATCCATCAAGAGTCCGTTCGATTGCATCTGGCCATTCGTGATCTTGAAACGCGCAACCATGCAATGCAAATCGGGCTTCGCCAAATCGCCTGTCCCCGGCGCAAAAATTTCAAGAAGGCCGCTGGCAATATCCCCCAATACCTGCCCGGACAATGCGCCGCTCGCCATGACAAGATTGAAATCGCCATTGGCGTTGCTGGCCAGATCGTGCGGACTTGATCCTGCAGTCGTCACATCGAAATCGATGTCGCCTTTCCCGCCGATGAAGGACTTAAGGCTGGCCAATTTAACTATTTCCATTAAATCGATCTGATAAGCCTTTAGAATCGCACTCATTTGTGCGGGCGAGGCTGCGGCATCCAGCTTCGCCTGCCCCTTGATCTCGCTGCCCGCCAATGTCGCGCTCAAAGGCGATAACAAAAGACGGCCGTTGTCCAAATCGAGCTTCGCGTGAACGTTTTTAAGCGGCTCAAGGCCAACAGGTACTTCACCCAGCGTTACATCCAGATGAGCATCCATTGTTTTCAGCGCGTCGAACTTCAGCGGCGCGGTGCTGAAAATATGATTGTCCTTGCCGGGTTCGGAAGGCGCGGCGGTTTTTGATTCCGTTTTCGATTCCGTCTTTGATTCCGATGCCATCTTCAGGTCACCGGGATCGAATTTGTCGCTCACTACAGTTCCCCGAATGTCGGGCCGCGCGCCGCCAAGCGCAATGTTCAATTGCCCCGTAACGCGCGATGCGCCAGCCTTAAACGTGTAAACATCAACGACGACATTTTTAGCCTCATTATTCAAGCTCCCCTGCGCGTGAAGATCAAAACCGGCAAACGAACCATCCGCCGTAAAAGGCCACTTCGCGCTCATGACGCGTTCAGGCGCATCGCCCTCAAGTTCCAGTTTGATAGGCGCTCCACCGATATCGCCCGAAAAATGGAGCTTGGCCTTCTGCCCTTCCCTTTCCAGAATCATGGATTTCGTGTCGAGAACGCTGAGCTTGCCGTCCTTATCGCGCAAAGCAAAAAGGCTGTTGCCAATATTCACGGCATCGATGCTAACGACGACCGGCGACTTCGCAGTCTTGCCGGAAGCCGTTGGCTCAGTCCGGGGCGCGGATGCAGCCGGTTCAGTGGCATGAAAATTCCAGTTCGTCTGACCTGATGCGCCGGTTTCCAGTTGCACATCGGCGTCTTTCAGATTCAAGGAAGTGATCTCCAACCGATGCCTGAGCAAAGCAAGAAGGCTGACCCCCATCTCCGCCCGTCCGATTTTGGCCATCAGCGGGCGCCCGGCCCATGAGGGATTGGCAATACTGAGGCCGTTCACAACCAGCTCCAGCCCTTGCGTTCGAGAAAACCCCAGCTTGATCGGCCCTTCGAGTTTCACCTCGCGCCCAAGCTGTTTACTGAGCGCGGCCGCGAGTTCGGGGCGATAACTGTCGGCATTGAAAGTCGCGATAAGAACGGCAACGGCGGCGATGAGTAAGCCCGCGCCAACCACAAGAATGCGTAGAATGTTTCGAGATTTTTTCATAGTTGCCTGCCTCGCAAGTTCTTACCGGATCATTTTACAAAGTTGTGTCAGATGACCCCGCTTATCTGTCAGAATGCGGAGAGCGTCACTCACGACGCGACGCGTGCCTTCGTCAATTGGTGAGATCGAAGCCCATGAAACCGCAGCGAAATTGAACTCTATTTCGACAAACGGTGTCGCCGTTACACGACGACACCAAACGGCTCCCCAGATTTCATCCTTCCAATCGCCTATAGTTAGGCCAATAGACATCCAGTCAATTTCAGACAACCATTGGCCATCATCTTTAAACGAAATAGGGTCGCCTACCAGAAGGATGAAATCGATATCGCTATCCATTCGCTGATCGCCGCGAGCCCACGATCCTGCAAGCCCCAAAGCAAGCACATCAGGTTTTCTCTCAGACCACTGAGTTACCACACCAACGATTAAATCGAGTGTTTTCTGATCCACGGCAGTCCGCGTCGTTTCAACTAAAGGTATGTGTCTATGGAGGCGGGACGATAAACCCAACTCACCGTGCCGCTTCGACAAAAGCTTTCAGAGCGCAATCAATGCGCGTTTGCCAACCTGCGCCTTTAGACTTGAAATAGTCCATGACCTCAGGTGACAAGCGGATATTGACGGCTTGTTTTGTTGGCTCGCCCTTGCGCGCGCGCGCCCTGCTGTAGGCCGCCAAGGCAGGAAACGCATCGCGAAGGGGTTTGAAACCCCGAAAGTCAGCGCGGGTCAATTCCCTGACTTCACCGTCCTTATCAGTTAACGGTCTGATTCTCCGCTTCGTTTTTTTCTTTATAGCTTTTGATTTCATAGCTTTTTATCTCCCTCTTGTTAGCCTTGCGAAGACTGAAGACGCGTATGCCACCGGGTATCGGCGTGAAGCATAAAGCATGTAGGCGGTTGCCGATCAGTCCATAAACAATGTAGCGTTGCTCACCGTAATCCTTCCGCGTATCCTCTTTAAAAATGGCCGTCTGAAAATCCATCATCTTTGTCATCTCGAACGGAAGTCCCCGTTCACGGGCGTTCTTCTGGCTTTTCTTTTCGTCCCACGCGAAGATCATACTCTTATGTATCCACATAAAACAGTAAAATCAACAAAAAATATCACCCCTCCCCAAACCCCGCCTCGGCCTTCTCGTCAAACTGAAACCATTTCCAAGTTTTTCTCATCTGCTGATTGAGAGGAGCCACAACGTCGATCATACCACGCCGCGGATGCGGAATAACCAATCTTCGCGCATGAAGATGCAATCCCGATCCTAATTCCCCCAACGGCAGCGTCGTCGACCGATCCCCGCCATAAAGCTTGTCGCCAAGAACAGGCGTTCCCAAATGCGCGAGATGAACGCGGATTTGGTGCGTGCGCCCGGTAATTGGCCAAAGCGCCACGAATGCCGCCTTTTTCGGCACGCTTTCCATGACCTGATACAACGTCACGGCGGTTTTAGCCCCCTCGATGGATGCATCTTCAACCGCCATCATACCTTCGCCATATTTCATCAACGGCGCGTCGATCCGACCGCGAAGCGGTTTCGGCACGCCAAGCGTCACGGCCCAGTAAATTTTTTGCGTGTGGCGTTCGCGAAATGCTGCCGTCAGCTTCGCCGCGGCATAAGCCGTGCGCGCCACGAGCAAAACGCCGCTCGTATCGCGATCCAGCCGATGAACGAGTTTTGGTTTCGTTTTCCCGTCGCGGCTAAGCGCCATCAGCATATCGTCCAGATTCTCTTTCAACCCCGTACCGCCTTGCACGGCAAGACCAGCGGGTTTGTTGAGCACGACAACATCGTCGTCCTCATACAGAATCATCTCGCGCAACCGATCGGCTCGGCGCAGCGGTTTTGCGCCGCATGAGATCACTGACGCATCGTTTTTTTTATCCACAAGCGATGGCGGCAAACGCAGGCTTTGCCCCGCAATCAGGCGATCGGACGAATCAGCGCGTTTACCATCGACGCGAATCTGTCCTGTGCGTAAAAGTTTTTGCAGTTGCCCATGCGATAGGGCCGGAAAATGCCGCCTAAACCAGCGATCAAGCCGCAGGTTCGCCTCATCGGAAGATACGACGGCGGCCTTGCGTTGCGTTGGTTTATTTTCTGGACTCGTCATCGGTTTTTGATAGCTTAAAAACACTGTTTCTTGTAGTGTGGCGCTGAGGCCACAAAGTCCCCGTTGGTAGTGCTTGTTATCAACGGGTTAGCAAACTAAAATACAACCGATTCGCTGTTCGAGAAGCTTGGAATTTCCGTCTATTAGCTTTAAGCATGATCAGTTCCGGGCTGACGGCTGGAAAGCCGCAGCTTTAGAAAGGGTGTAACGTAATGCAAACGAAGGGATTTGCGATGATGCGCAATAGTCTGCTGGCCGCCCTTATGGCCGTCGTTCTTCTGGCCGTAACGCCGGTGTCTGCTGCCGATAAGTCTGTCACGGTCAGCAACATCAACAAATCCAGTTCCGCTTCATCGGACAGCGACAATGCGACTGAAAATACCGATGTGACATCCCAGACATTAGACGGCCAAGCCGCAAAACAAATGCTGGCTCCGGCTCTGCCTGATAGCGGCGTCAGCGACACGCTGGCGAACTTCGGCCCATCGAGCGGCACAGTCGTCGGCAATCGCGCGCTTGAGTTGCGCGACGAGGTCTTGCGTCTTCGCTCTTCCGTCACTTTGAACGCGAGCGAATTTGCGTTGTTGCGCGCCAACGGCGCGGCGGGCGCCGTTCAGTATCACAGCACCGTCGCGGCCATCACGGCGCGTCTGCAAAACGGGACCACGCGCGGCAATCCTATTCTGCTGCGCCAGTGGGATGAAGCTGAAGGCAGCCTGAACGAAGTGAACAATTCGCTCGACCATCTGAACGCCTTGCAAACGTCGGTGGCGGCGGATGCTTCGCTTGCTTCCTATTTGCTTGAATCGATTCAAGCTGCGTTTCAGCTTTCGGGCGCGGTTGACGAAGATCACGATCAGTTAAGGCTCCTGCGCGATGAAGTCAGCCGCATGGTTGTGCAGCTGGATTACCTGCGGAATCACGTCGCCGACGATATTCAGCGGCAAACGGCTTATCTGACGACGGAACGGACGAACCTGCAGGCGCTTGCCTTCGCCATTACGCGCGGCGAGTTGCTGGGCAACGCTCTCGCCAACCGTCCTGTGATCGTCAATCCGGCGCCGGTTATGTCCCTGCCGCCCGCCCAGCCGTATCAGCCCTCCGCAACTTACGCCCCCGCGCCAAACGCAGCACCGGCAACGCCCGTAACATCCGGTCAAGCTGGCCCGTCTCCCATGTCGCCGCGCGAATACGCGCAGGAGTCGGGGATGAGCATGACAGCGCCGAATGTGCCGACGGGCAACACCGCCGTTGCGCCGACGGCCGGACGCCTTCTGGTTCTGATCCGCTATAACCAGCCGACGGTGGAATACGAACAACAACTTTCGCATGCGATCAGCCAGGCCTTGCAGCGTCAACCCGATGCCGAATTTTCCGTGATCGCGGTATCGCCCGCCAGCGGCGATCCGGCCGATCTGGCCACGCTGCAGGAAACGGCAAACCGCAACGCAGATGCCGTCAAGCGCTCGCTGGTTCAGCTTGGCCTCGCCCCCTCGCGCATCAGCCTGGCCAGCGCCCAGCTTCAGTCGGCCAACACGCCGGAAGTGCATGTGTATGTGAGGTAAGTTCTTTCTCGTCTACCCATTCGTAATTTTCTGACGCCGACAAATAAACTTGTCGGTTTTTTTTATGCTCGGACAAACCATAAGCGTCATCCCCGCGCAAGCGGGAACGGCTGGGAAAGAATGAATTCCTGACAATCCAATCGTTGGTTAATGGAGCAAACGAAACAAGGGCTGTCTCCCCATCACAAAACATCGACGCTAGATGGCCTAAAATGCGCCGGGATAGGTTTTTATTCCTAGCCCGGTAGGATGGGTGCAGACGGCGCGCAAAATCGCTCTACGGGCTTTAAAACGCGTTTAACAGGTTAATGTGAAGTTGGATGGTTAACAGCGCCTGCGCCTCCGAAGCATATCTTCTCTGGGTTGGTGTTGCCCCCCTGTTGCCGCGCCTCATTCTGTGATAAAAGCTTTAACTATGAAAAAGCATGAAGTTATCAACAAGCTGCGCGACCGGGAAAGTGAACTCAAGTCCTTGGGTATATCGTCACTGTTGCTGTTCGGTTCGGTGGCGCGTAACGATGCTAGCCCGGCAAGCGATGTTGATTTGTTTTTCGATTATGACAATCCCCGTTTCAGTCTGATTGATCTTATCAAGGTCCAGGAACGCCTGGCTTCCATTCTCGGCACGGAAGTCGATGTCACGACCCGCAGCAGCCTCCACCCTCTTCTGCGACCCGACATTGAAGCTTCGGCAATTCGGGTTTTTTGAGCCAATGCTGCGTAGCGCCAAACCCCATCTTGTCGATATTCTGGAAGCCATACAGGGTATTGAAGAAACCGTAGCAGGCTTTGATCTTTCGACTTACCGTACGTCTTGGCATGTCCGTCGCGCAGTTGAACGAGGGCTGGAAATAATATCCGAAGCCAGCCGCCGCATCCCCGAACAACTTAAGGAACGGGCCAACGAAGTTCCATGGACGGAGATTGCCGGTATTGGCAATGTGTTGCGCCATGAATATCACCGCGTCGACGATCATATTGTATGGAACATTGTGCGGGAGCACTTGCCGCAACTGGCCGCCGGAACAAGCAAATTACTGGACTATCTTGCCGCGCAGGACAAGTAGAGCGTTTTAAATCCTCAATTCACCCTCACATCAACCCGATCCATATCGCCGCTGGGCACGTTCGCTCCCAGCGCCCGCACATCGATACCCCCTCTGAAGATCGCAACATCATCCTATAACGGCATGTGCATAGCGCCTGTTTCGCGGATGAATCCCGATCTGGCGAACCGGCTTTTGCCATCTCTTGCAAGACTGGCCTTCATTTCCTTTTTCGGCAATGCCGAACGAACCAACGCCTTCTCCCTTGCACGGCTCAACGCCTCTTATCTTGCCATTTTGAAAAGATCGAGCCGCGTCTGACAAAGGGAATAATAACGTACGTTGATCGTCACTGGCCTCATAAATAACCGCATCAACTAGCCTGAAAACGCTGCGGTTATCACCCGCGTCAAGTCTGCGTTGGGCTTCATCAATGAAAACTTGGATAACGGCGCGGCATCCCTCTTCCCATTTACCGGCGTCCTTCGTCCCTACGAAAGATATACCTTCGTAGAACAGATAATTTGTAGCTTCAATAATCTCATTTTGTACTTCTCGGAGTCCAGGATTCCGGGTGAACCCCCGTCGAATGATTTCCACGAATTCGCTTGTATCTACCTTTTCCACCGCTTCTCGCGCGCTGGGAAGGAAACCATTTGAATCGCCAAAATTCATTATCTATTCTTTCTATGCTTCGCTGTGATTAATACAACAACGCGCCCTCAATTCACCTTCACATCCACCCGGTCCATATCGCCGCTGGGCACGTTCGCTCCCAGTGCCCGCACGTCGATGCGGCCGCTGGAGATTCCGGCGTTGGTGAGATAATCGCGAATAGCCAACGCCCTCGCCAACGACAGGCGGCGCGCTTCACGGGGTGAAATGTTATCGACCGACGAATAGGCCGTCAGCGTGATCCGCGAGTTGGCGTGGTTCGACAGCACGATAGCCAGCTTATCGAGCGCCGTATAGGCGTCGTGATCGATGGCATCCGACCCGCGCACAAAGCTGAATGTGGAAATATCGGAATCAAGGACCAGGCGCGTGCCCGGCGGTATCGGATGTCCATTTTCATCGACTTCGCGCGGCATCATCGCAGGCGGCGGTTTCAGCGTGTCGCGCACGGGCGGCGGTGTTACGCCCTCCGCTCCCGGCGGCAAATCAGGCGCAACGGACGGCGCAGGCGTTCCCACCAGATCTGCCGAAGGCAGAGCCGAAGCTTCAGGCGGAATATTGAGCGGCTTTGAGGGAGTTAATTGCGGCAATGTGCCCGTCTTCAATGGCGGCAAAGGGCCGGCCGGCAGACGCGGCGTCACAAGACCGACAGGCGCGGCATTCGGCGCAGGAGCCACATCGCCCGTTGAAGGCGTTACCACCGAAGGAATGCCTGTGTTACCGCCTGCGCCGGCAAGAGGCGCTACGCAACTGACAGCGCCGCCGCCGTTCGTGCCGGAGCAACTCCATGTCCAGGGGCCCTTGCCATTGACGGCGCTTGAGATGCCGGCGGAACACAAGCCGCTTTTCGGTGGCGTCATGGTCGTAACGCCATTGGCTGCGCCACAAACGCCGACGATCGGCGCGGGCGGCATGAGAGGCGCCGTGCAACTGACGGTCATGCCGCCGTTGGCGCCAAGGCAATTCCAGTTCCACGGGCCATTGCCGCTGATGGATGTCACGGTGCCAGCCGAACACAATCCTTCCATCGGCTGGACAATCGCCGCAACGCCGTTAGCCGGGCCGCAGTTGCCATTCAAGGACGGGCCCGGCGGCAGAGGCGCTTTCGGCATGACCTTCGAGGTCGTGCAGTTGCTTGCGACGCCGCCGTTCAATCCGGAGCATGTCCATGTCCACGGACCTTCGCCATAAACTGTGCTTGGAATTCCGCTATCGCAGAGATTCTCAGCAGGCGCGGTCGTCATAACTGCGCTCGCCGCCACACCGCAGGCGCCGTCGATTTTCACCTGCGATTGCGCCGAAGCGGAGCAACTGATGCTGGCACCGCCGCCAACGCCGACACAACTCCAGAGCCACGGGCCTGTGCCGTCGATCTCGGTTGGCGTACCCGCCGCGCACAGGCCACTGAGCGGCGTGGCTTTTTGAATCGATCCGTTGGCGGAACCGCAAACGGCATCAACGACCTTCGGCGCCTCGCAAACGGCTGTATGGCCGGATTTCGCGCCGCACGTCCATGTCCACGGGCCGATGCCGCGCACAGTGCTCGCCTTGCCGGCAGCGCAAAGATCCGTTGTCGGAATCACGGCGACACCGCGACCGGAAGCCGCGCCGCATTTGACGTCTTCAGGCGCTTTGGGTGCTGGCGGAACGCTTTCAACCTTGAGAATGGGCGCGGAGCACGAAACCGTCGCAGCGCCTATCGAACCGCGGCATTCCCATGTCCAGTTGGCTCTATCCTTGCTTGAAGTGACATCGCCGGGCGTTCCGGAGGCGCATAGATTGCCAGAAGGCGTTTGCGAGATGGCGACGTTCGCCGCCGTGCCGCAGGAACCCTCCGTCGCCACAAGAGTCGAACAGGCTAAATTATGACCGGCATCGTCCGAGCAGCTCCATGTCCACGGGCCGTTGCCGCTCATCGCGCTCGCCTTGCCGCCCGCGCACAGGTTCTGAGTAGGAGCCTGGAAAGCCGCCGTTTCCGTCGCCGCGCCGCAAGCGACCGCAGACGAAGAAGCCGTTGCGTCTTTGCTGGCAAGCGATGCCGTGCAGCTTACGGTCTCGCCGTTATCCAGACCGCTGCAAGTCCAGTTCCAAGGGCCTATACCGGTGACATGACTGGCCTGACCAAGCGCGCAAAGATCGGAATCAGGGGCCGAAGCGAACGCGCCGCCGTTGGCGGCTCCGCAGGAACCGTCAACTATTGTCGGGCCCTTACATGTCACGTCGGCGCCGCCTTGCGCGCCATAACATGTCCAGCGCCACGGCCCATCGCCTTCGACAGCTGAAGCCTCACCGGCTTTGCACAAACTTTCCTTCGGCGCTTCGTGATGCCCCTTTAAAGACGCCATCCCGCAAACCGCGTTCACCTTGGGCGAAGCCATACACGTCGCCGCCGCGCCGCCATAAAGGCCTGAACATGTCCATTGCCATGGGCCATTGCCCGTTACGGCGCTGGCGTAGCCAGCCGCGCAGAGATCGCGCTGCGGCATCGTATCCATCCCCGCCTTGTCGGATGCGCCGCAAGCGCCATCGACTTTCTTCGGCGCATTGCAAGCCACAGCTTGCCCGCCGTTCGTGCCGGAACAGGCCCATGTCCACGGTCCGCCGCCGTTTACGCGGCTTGCAATGCCTTTGGCGCACAGATTCTGTGAAGGCGCGGTATCGGCGCCGACGCCATCGGAAGACCCGCACTTGCCGTCTTCAGTCGGAGAAGACTTGACCGCCGCTGCAGCTTTCGCCGCTTCCTTCGCAGGCGCACCTATGGCCTTTGGCGCCGCGCAACTGACGGTCATGCCGCCATTCGATCCCTTGCAACTCCAACGCCAGGGACCTTCGCCAGAAACCTCCGAAGCTATGCCTTGCAGGCACAAATCGGCGGCGGGCTTGCCGCTTATAGCCAAACCGTTGGCTGCGCCGCAATTCGCGTCAACACGCGCGCCGCCAGCCTCTGGCGTTGCGGAAGCAGCGCCTTCCGCGAGCGCTGTCGGCGCTTCCTTAAGTTCGGTTGCACGCGGCGCTGCGCCTTCGGCAGGCGGCGGCGTGCAACTGTTGGTCAGCCAAACGTCGTGCGTCGTGTTGCCAGGGCATTCGACGCGCGTTTCGCCTGTGATTTTGCCGGATGTATCGGCCGCATAACCGGCCTCGCTGCAATTCTTGATCCACGACGTGACTTTCGGCTCACAAGGCGGCGGCGAAGGAGGCGGCGTGGGAGCCATCGCAACTTTGGTTTCGGGTTCGGCGCTACTCTTGGCTTCGGGTTGCGTTTCAGCCCCGGCTTTCTCTTCCTTCGGCTCGGAAGCCGCAGGGCCGAAAATGCTGGCAGTTGTTTGCGATTCAGGCTGCGCCGATGCGGTCGAGCCAAGCTGGCTGGGCGCCTGTTCCAGAGGAACGGGCGCTTGTTCAAGCTCCGTCGCCTTCGGAACTTCCACGTTGGCAGTGGCGGCCACGGGTGCGGCAGTTTCCGGCGGAGAGGTCAGTTCCTGAGCTGGCGCTTCGCTATCCAGCGTACGCGGCGCGCGCCCCGGCTGATACGTGACGCCGGACACCGTTGCCGCTGATGCCACAGGTGCTTGCAAAGCGGGCGCTTGCGGAACAGAAGATGCTTCAATCGGTTGTAATTGCGATTTTGGCACTTTCAGATTTTGCCCGGATTGCTGAAGGGCGTTCTTCATTCCCTCTAACAGCATAACGCTCGCCGAACTCATCTCGCCCGACGACATGAGCGGCGGTTCGGTCGGCGTGTTGATCTGCGGCGCTTTCATGGCGCCCACCGGCAGGCTGGGCGGCGCAAGCGACGCTGTTTCCGGTTTCGTCTTTGGCGCTCTCGGCAAAACAAGCGATCCCGCAGGAAGCGGCTTGTTCCATTCCATGCCTTCGGGCAATACGCCCGGCGGTACCGCCTGATCGATATAAGTTTCGACGGAAGGCTGGGGCGCTGCTTGCGCCCACGCTTCTCCTGCTGCGGCAACTATCAGCGCGACGGCAAAAACGATGGCCATCGGACGCGTTAAAGATCGAACGGGTAAAGACATTGGCAGGACAAAACCCATGACAGAATCGCACTCCCAAATGTTCTACTGGGATCGAAACCGAGTGTCGATAGATATCAAGGGGATGTGGATGGAATTCGCCCTTATCAGCCAAAAGTCAGCATTACCCCCGCCTCGATCCCACTTCCCGTAGTATCTGCATCAGTTTTTCGTGAATCGCCACATTGCTGGCGATCAGGGAACCGGATTTAAGGGGGTCTTGACCGAGAATCAGGGGGCTTACGAATCCGCCCGCTTCCTTAACGATGACGATTCCGGCCGCAACATCCCATTGCCCAAGGCCCGTTTCCCAAAAGCCGTCATAACGGCCCGCTGCAACATAAGCGAGATCGAGCGCAGCCGACCCCGCGCGGCGGATGCCAGACACGAGCGGCATGACAGCTTCAAGTTCTCCCAGAAAGGCCGGAACCGATTTCGTGCTGCCTTTAAACGGCGCGCCCGTCGCCACCAGACACTCGGAAAAATCGCTTCGCGCCGAAACCCGAAGGCGCTCGTTGTTGACATATGCGCCGAGGCCTTTTTCGGCCCAGAACATTTCATCCGCAATAGGGTTATAGACTAAACCAGCGATGATCTCCCCGTCTCGTTCCGCCGCGATGGAGATGCACCATTGCGGGACGCCATGCAGGAAATTGGTCGTGCCGTCGAGCGGATCGACGATCCAACGCTCGCTTTTGCCGGATGTGTCGGCCTCGCCGTCTTTTTCTTCCATGAGAAAACCGAAGGCTGGCCGCGCGTGGCCCAGTTCCTCGCGCAGGATTTTCTGCGCCTGAAAATCGGCCGTGCTGACGAAATCCGCCGGGCCCTTGCGCGAGACTTGCAGTTTCTCCACTTCGCCGAAATCGCGTTTCAGCCCCCGCGCCGCCTTTTCAGCAGCCCGCGCCATCACGTTCACCAGAGGGGGGCGACGAGTCATGATGAGAACCTTTTCGTTGTGGTTTCTAGTTGCGGCGGCGTGGGTGTTCTTTCTGCTCAACATAGGAGCGGAGAACGGCATTAATCAACGTTTGGTAACCTTTGCCTGTTTTACGGAAGTAATCCAAAATGTCTTTATCGATCCGCATATTCAACACAGATTTGGGCTGAGGCATTTCAAAAGAGGCGCTGGCCCAATCCGTAACCCAACCGGCTTCGTCAGGATCGGCGGCAATTTCAGCTTCTACTTCGGCCATCGTTTTTTTGGCGGATTTTTCCCAATTAGAAAGAGACCCTCTTGTTCTAAGACGTTCTTTGATCTCCGCTTCCGTGTAGCTCACGATATGCTCTTTCCTGCCCATTGTCGGCCCTCCTGAATGAAATAATTCGCCGGTTTTCGCTGCGCCACGTCCAAACAACGGCGTGTAACTTCCCGCCGATTTTTGCTACAGACACTAACCGCACCTCGTTGTTTCTGAACGACGGCACAGTCAAAATGGGACGGCCATCGAACATCTCTGTTGCATCATCAAAATCAAGGTCATGAGCCTTAAGATTTTTCAGCCGCTTGGTTTCATCCCATTCGAACGTCATGTATATACCTTTCGTATATACTTGTCAAGCTATTTCGCGCGTTCGACGTAGCTGTTGTCGCTGGTGTTAACGACGATTTTCGTTCCGGCCTCGATGAAAGGCGGCACCATAACGCGCACGCCGTTCGACAGCTTGGCGGGCTTGTAGGACGACGAGGCCGTCTGGCCCTTCACGACAGGGTCGGCCTCTACAATTTCGAGAACAACCGTAGCGGGCAGCGTGACAGAAAGCGCGGCCCCTTCGTAAGTCTGCACGTTGCAGATCATGCCGTCCTGCAGATAGACGACCGCGTCACCGATGATGTCGCGGCCTACGACAAGTTGCTCGTACGATGTCTGATCCATGAACGTGTAATCGTCGCCGGACGAGAACAGGAACTGCATCTCGTGATCCATCAACTGCACGCGTTCGACCGTCTCCTGCGTGCGGAAACGCTCGTTGGTCTTGATGCCCGTGCGGACGTCGCGCATTTCGATCTGGATGATCGCGTTGCCCTTGCCGGGGATCATGATCTCGCTTTTGATAACCAGCCAAAGCTTGTCTTTGTATTCCAGCACATGGCCCTTGCGTACGGTATTGGCGTCTACTTTCATTGTCGTGTCTCGCGGCTGTAAAATGAGGCCGCAGAATGGCTGCGCGAGGCCGAAAGAGCAAGGGAAATCAGTGATTAACTCTCAAGCCCTGAAAAAAGGAACCGTCATTCCCGCGAAAGCGGGAATCCAGCGCGAGCGATAGCGAGCGTATGAGTCTATAATGGTGAAAATTGGCGCTAACGTTGAGTTCGTAGAGTTATACGGCCCGCAGACGCGGGCCGCTGGATTCCCGCTTTCGCGGGAATGACGGATGTCAATAGCTAGCCGTTTTTCCTTAGGCCACCCGAATGTTCTTGAATTGCCAGGGATCTGACGCGTCAATGTCTTCCTCAAACAGGCGTCCACGATCCTTTAGCGGCGTCCAGTCGCCCCATGCCCCGACAACGTCGCCAAGATAGGGGGTAGCTATTTCAAGAATGCGCTGGAAGTCCATATCCTCAGGTTCGACAATGCCACAGTTCGGGTTTTCAATGGCCCAGATCATGCCAGAGAAAACCGCGACCGTCACTTGCAGCGACGTGGCGTTGTTATAGGGAATAAGCTTGCGCGCCTGCTCGATGGAAAGGCGCGAACCGTACCAATAAACGCCCTTCGGATTGCCCATAAGGAGAACGCCAAGTTCGTCAACGCCTTTCGTGATTTCATCCACGATAAGCCTCTGCCGGTTTTGCAGATTGCCGTTTTTGCCATTCAACTCATGCAGCGACAGAACGGCATCGTCACAGGGATGATAGGCGTAATGGCAGGTTACGCGATGCGTCACCTTTTCTCCTTCGCGCACCGAGAAATAATCCGGGATTGAAATCGACTCGTTATGGGTAATGAGGAAGCCCTGATAGGGCCCCTCAAGCGGCGTCCAACTCCGCACCCTGGTCGTGCATCCGGGGCGGTTAAGATAAATCGCCGCGCCACAGCCGAAATCATGACGCTTGCCGTCAGGCGGGAAATGTTTTTCGTGCGTTCCCCAGCCAAGTTCCGCCGGCTGCGAACCTTCGCTGAAAAAGCCCTCGATAGACCAGGTGTTCACGAATTCGCCCGGTTCTTTCGGTTCCTTGGCTACTTGCGTGTCGCGCTCGGCGATATGGATCACTTTAATGCCGAGTTTTTTTGTCAGCAAACCCCATTCCTCGCGCGATGTTGGCGTCGAATTTTTCTCGCCATTCGCTTGCGCGATATCGAGTAATGCCTGTTTGACAAAATGCGACACAAGGCCGGGATTGGCGCCGTGCGTAATAACCGCCGTCTTTCCCTTGGGATATTTTTTCCGCAGCGCCAAAGCGCTTTCGCGCAAGCCGTAGTTGGAACGCTGCGAGGGAGACAACTTGGGATTGGTATAGAAGCCAAGCCAAGGCTCAACGACCGTATCGATGTAAAGCGCTCCTTTTTCCTGGCACAGTTCCATCAAGGCAACGCACGAGACATCGACCGAAACATTGACAACAAAATCGCCGGCGGACAGGCGTTTTTCAAGAATAGAGCGGTAGTTGTCGGCTGTAAGTGGAAGATTAATAAATTCAATACCGTATTTATCGGCCTCATCATGCCCGCGGTCGTCGGCTGTTATAATAGTAATTTGCTGCGGCTTGACGTCGATATGGCGCAGGATCAGGGGCAATACGCCCTCCCCGATGCTGCCAAAGCCGATCATAAGAATGCGATTTTTGAATGAAGTATATTTTTTATCAAGCGACATAGCGATTTTGTCCTCCGGCCTAGGGGTGAATGCACCGTTACGATAGAGCAACGAGACGATTATTATCTATCGTCCTGCAGGGGGAAAAACAAGTCGCTTTGCCTGGCCTGGAATGAATCCGCTTTAACCAACTTGAGATGGGGAGATACGCGCGGCGTGCGGCGTTGCTCCGTTGCGGCAGGCTTGTCTGAAATTTCGACCTGCATATCGGAATAAAAGCCGTTAAACCGCGATTGCGACGCCGCCATATAGGATCCCATGCCTTGAAGGGCAATCCAATCGCCTTCGCAAATGTCTTCAGGAAGCATGAAGGGACCCGGCATGTAATCGACAGAATCGCATGTGGGGCCGTAAAACCGGAACGGCGCGAGCGCCTTGCTCGCGGCCTTGCGGCCTTTGCGTGCCGGACGAACTAAGGAAGCCGTATTCTTCCAGTTCATCGAAGCGACCTCGAACATATTTCCGAAGCTTCCGTCGTTGATGTAAAGGATATCGCCCTTACGCAGCTCGACCCGCACAAGCAACGTCGTGCTTGTGCCGGACAAAGCGCGGCCCGGTTCTGCCCATATTTTGCACTCTTGAGGTAAACCGATAGCGGCGATTTCCTTTCGGATGACATCGAAATATTCCGTCAGCGGCCTTATTTCCATGCCCAGGTATGAAATCGGGAACCCGCCGCCGACATCGAAAACATCGAGGGTTACACCCGCTTCCCGGATCACCTCGCCCGCTTTGCGGATCGCTTCCGCATAGGAAGCCGGATCAAGCGTTTGCGAACCGACATGGAAGGAAAGCCCAACTTTATGGGCGACCTTGGCAGCATCGCGCAGAAGCGAGACGGCGACTTCCGGCGCGCAGCCGAATTTATTCGTCAATGGACAAGCAGCGCTGCCCTTTGGCCGCTCAAGCCTTACCACGATGGTCAGATCCGGAGCCATTTGCAGTTCTTCGAGTATCTTGTGAATTTCCTCGAAGGTATCGACGACAAAGTCGCGCACGCCATAGTCGAAATACGCCGCGCGAATAGCCTGACGGCTTTTGACCGGGTGCATATAGGCGAGATGCGCTTCCGGAAACAGGCCGCGCACCAGTTTAACTTCATTCAGAGATGCGACATCAAAATGGCAAATGCCGGCGGCATGAAGTTGCCGCAGAACATAAGGATCCGGATTTGCCTTCACGGCATAAAGACTCAAGCCGGGAAAATGCTCGACAAAAAGCCGCGCCTCGCGCGCGAGGGCGTCAGGATTCAGGCACTGCACCGGCTGTTCGGGGCGCAAGGCCTTGACCATTTCCTCGACGCTCGAAAAGCGCATAAGCCCGGAAGAACGGTCTTCGGCGTTAAACGTATAAGACTGTTTCTTGGCAGGTTGCCACGCCGAGGGACGGACAGACTCAACACGGCTCCTGTTGGAAGCCAGACGGGATACGGTATTGGTTCTCATGACTACAGACTCCTTTGCCAAACACGCAGCAAAGAGACCCTGTCGACCTTACGAATCCGGCAAGAGAAGCCACCCCTTCAGGGCATAGCTTAGGGAAAACACAAGCGCCATCTCTTGCCACAGCAAGAAACAAGTACCGGCGTTCAGCCCATCTACGCCTTTACGACGGCCCTTCAGAAACAGGCTGCCGCAACGACGCTTCTTCCCTCTTTGCCTCACAACGAAGGCCAACCGCCTGCCCCCTTCGACCTCAACCCATGAACCAGATTGTTCACAAGCTCTAGAGAGACAGGCCAGACTCTTTGCTGCATACCACGTTCCCTGTTTCCCTCCTTCCGGAGCTACGCAGGGCGGCAAAGCGTCGTTACATAAACCATTGGGGAACGAAAAAGGTGGTAATCCAATTCGTCCTTGGGCCAGTGGTACGTGCGCTTCCGTACGCGCAACTTACTCATCAAATTTTAACAATCAATAAAAATTTGCGCCTCAAGTCCTTTTTTTTTCACTGTCGTCAATACGCCACAGTTGGCGAGCCCCCTCCATGCAGCTAATATCCGATGCCAAGCACGCCCTATCTCATAAGGGGTTTTCGCATGAACAAGTTCTCCATGATCCTGTCCGCACTTTTGGTGCTCACGCTGCTCGTGATGATCGCACCGAATATTTTGGCTCTAAACCGGGGAAAAATGCTGCGCAACATCGCGCTGTGGCTGGCGATTATTCTGGGTCTGGCGCTCGTCTATCAGAACTTCGGCCCCGGCAAGGACCATGCTCTGCCGTTCGGCACGAGCTCCGACAAGGATGACGGCGGCGACTCCGCCAGCAGCGATGTCCCTGCCGGCGATCAGGGTTATACGCCCCCGAAGGAGTAGCTCTCTCCGGACTGCCACATCACCACAGGCGAGCCGCCGAGGCGGACGATGATCTCGCGGATCGCTCTTGCCGCCGTCGCAACGGTCGTTTTGTCCGTGCCGCGCAAAACAAGAGACGTGCTGATTTTACCCTGCTGAAAGGCCGGATAGGAACCGATGTCGAGTTCGGCATAGCGGACGGCCACATCCGTCAGGCTATCGGCGAGAAGACCCTCCGGCACCGCGCAGATGATCGTCACGACATGGAGTCGCGGGCCGGGTTGAAGGCCTTTCACAACCGAAGCCAGCATGATCTCCATGACGCTGGGCACGCCGGCCATGACATAAACGTTTTCGATTTGAAATCCCGGCGCGGCGCTGATCGGGTTGGCGATAAGTTTGGCGCCTTGCGGGACGCTCGCCATCCTGAGACGCGCCGCGTTAAGATTATCGGACATGTAATAGGTCTCAAGCGTCGCCCGCGCTTCAGGGTTCTCCACCAAAGGCACGCCGAAGGCCTTGGCGATGCTCGCGGCGGTGATGTCGTCGTGCGTGGGGCCAATGCCGCCCGTCGTGAATACATATGTAGCGCGCGAACGCAACGCGTTGACGGCAGCAATGATTTCTTCCTCGATGTCCGGCACCACCCGCGCCTCGATGAGCTTCACGCCGATGTCGTGCATCTGCTTGGCGATGACGTTAAGGTTAACGTCCTGCGTGCGGCCGGAAAGAATTTCGTTGCCGATAATAATGACGGCAGCGGTTGGCACTGCGGGTTTTGTTTTGTTGGTCATAGACTCATTGAAGCACTTTTCCGATCAACAAAAAACCCCCCAAGGTTTTGAAACGGAGTTTTTACCATTCATTTTTTTCATACAAACACTTTCTAATTTTTGTTGTGAAAGTATTCTTCTTTGGTAAGATGCCCCCCCTTGGAGTACTGAATTGATCGGGCACTGCCCAGTAACAAAAACCATAACAAATTTGAAACGCAGGGGTTAATTATGAGCATTGATCAAACAAAAAAAGAAATTGCTATTCCGTCAAACGGCGACCAACCAAACGTTTTGAATAATGTTTCGGAGGCTGTGACAACGCCAAAAGAGGGTGGGCTCGTCGAAATAAGGTTCATACTTAATCCGGATTGTTTGACCGACAAACAGAAAGACGATCCTACTAAGGAGTTGATACAGGAATACCGTTCACTGCAATCTTTTTTGCGGTCTCATAATATTACCTGGGTTTCAGGAAAATACGGCGAATTTAAAAGCAGTGAACATGATGATACGGATTTTGCTTTAGTTGTGAAAATGCAGCGTTCAGAGCTGGATAAACTACAGGGGCTGTTTTTGTTCAAGGTCCGGACGATTGGCGCAAAGGCACCTTCGCCTGCACAAGAACACACAGCACGTTTCTAGAAATAGCTTTATCTGAACCCAATAGAAATTTCCGGGCACTACTTCGCCAAGCTCGCCAAAATCGCCAGCAGCAAAATCGCGACGATGTTGATGATCTTGATCATCGGGTTGATCGCGGGGCCGGCCGTGTCCTTGTAAGGATCGCCGACGGTGTCGCCCGTCACGGCCGCCTTGTGCGGCTCGGAACCTTTGCCGCCGTGGTGGCCTTCCTCGATGTATTTCTTGGCGTTGTCCCACGCGCCGCCGCCTGAGGTCATCGAAATGGCCACGAAAAGCCCCGTGACGATCGCGCCGAGCAGCATGGCGCCGAGCGCGCTGAACGCCTCCGCCTGCCCCGCCACGCGGCTGATCACGAAATACAGAACGAAGGGCGCTGCGACGGGCAGAAGCGACGGGATGATCATTTCCCTTATCGCTGCCTTCGTCAGCATATCGACGGCTACGCCGTATTCCGGCTTGGTTTTGCCTTCCATGATGCCCTTGATCGACTTGAACTGGCGGCGCACTTCATGCACCACCGCGCCCGCCGCGCGGCCCACGGCCGTCATGGCCAGCGCGCCGAACAGGTACGGCAACAGGCCGCCGATGAACAGGCCGACGACGACATAAGGATTTTGCAGCTCGAACTTCACGTCCAGGTCCGGGAAATAGTGCGTGAGATCCTGGATGTAAGCCGCGAACAGCACCAGCGACGCCAGCCCCGCCGAAGCGATGGCATAGCCCTTTGTGACAGCCTTTGTCGTGTTGCCGACCGCATCGAGCGCATCCGTCGTCACGCGGACATCCTTGGGCAGGTTCGCCATTTCGGCGATGCCGCCCGCGTTGTCGGTGACAGGCCCATAAGCGTCGATCGCGATGATCATGCCCGCCAGCGCCAGCATCGTCGTCGCCGCGACGGCGATTCCGAACAGGCCCGCGAACGTGTAGGAAAAGATAATGCCGACGCAGATCACCAGCACCGGCAACGCCGTGGATTCCATCGACACGGCCAAGCCTTGAATCACGTTGGTGCCGTGGCCGCTGACGGCAGCCCGCGCCACGCTCCGCACGGGGCGGTAGGCCGTGGAGGTGTAGTACTCGGTGATCCAGACCATCAGCGCCGTCACGACGAGCCCCACAAGGGCGCACAAGATCAACTCAACGCCGTTCAGGACCGTTCCGTCGGCCATGTAAATGGGCATATCGAACCCGACCATCTGATGCACGGCCAGAACGATCAGCGCCGCTGAAATCACGCCGGTCACGACCAGCCCCTTGTACAAGGCGCCCATGATGTTCTTGCGCTTGTCCAGCCGCACGAAAAAGGTGCCGGCCACGGAAGCGATGATGCACACAGCCGCAATAACCAGCGGGAAGATCATCATGACTTCGCGCGCCGTGCCGGTGAAAAACGTCCCGGCCAAAAGCATCGTGGCCACGATGGTCACGGCATAGGTTTCGAACAAATCAGCCGCCATGCCAGCGCAGTCGCCTACGTTGTCGCCTACGTTGTCGGCGATCACGGCAGGATTGCGCGGATCATCTTCAGGAATCCCGGCTTCGACCTTGCCGACCAGATCCGCGCCGACATCGGCGCCCTTGGTGAAAATGCCGCCGCCAAGACGCGCAAAAATCGAGATCAGCGACGCACCGAAGCTCAACGCAACCAACGCTTCAATGATCGGACGCATGTTGGCGCCCTCGCCGCCCTTCCAATGCAGCAACGCGAAATAATAGCCGCCGACAGCCAAAAGGCCGAGCCCGACGACGAGCAGCCCCGTAATGGCGCCAGACTTGAACGCGATGTTCAACGCCTGCTTCATGCCTTTTTGCGCGGCAGCCGCCGTACGCACGTTGGCGCGCACTGAAACGTTCATACCTGCATAGCCCGCCGCGCCCGACAGCACCGCGCCGATCACAAAGCCGACGGCCACATGCACGCCGAGAAATGTCCCCAGCGCCACGCAGATGACAAGGCCTACAAGAGCGACGGTCGTGTATTGGCGGTTCAGATAGGCTTTCGCGCCCTCCTGTATGGCCGCAGCGATTTCCTGCATCCGCGCGTTACCGGTCGGCGCTGCTAGGATAACCCGCGCCGTCAACACGCCGTACAACAGCGCCACAAGGCCGCAGGCGAAAATCAGGATAAATTCTGTGTTCATGGCGGGAATCCTTTGTTCGTTTTTGAGGATGAACAGGAGGGAGGAATCGTTTGCGCTTTCGAGGGAAAGCGCCGCGCAGAATGCCCAAGAACGGTTAATAAGGCAAGAGGGAATGAAGAAAATGGCCCGTTATTTCCGCTTTTACGGGAATGATGCATGTTTTTTGGAAGCCCGGAAGTTATGAATTATGAGATCAAATCGGCGTTCAAAGCATCCTCTGCGCGATCGCCTGGATGAGAATATCGTCCACGACGTTCGCTCCCAACATTTTATCGAGGCTGTTGAAGACTCTTGTTTTGATGACCTCAATATCGACCATCGGATTATTCCGGGATGAATCTTCGCTTAAGGCGCTATAGAGCGCGCGTAAAACAGTGTCCTGCACGCGCGGCATCTGGTTGTGGATTGTATCGGCGATGTCCAAGTCCTTGACTTGAATATCGATCACCATTGTAACAATTTGCTGGGCGCCCTTATCATTAATAACCGGCAAAAGAATCGGCTGAAGACGGACATAAACCGGATCGCCGGCAAAGCGTCCGCCGGAAATCATCCCTTTTTCAGCTTTGTCACTCTTGCTGTTTTTTCCTTCTTTATTTTCCGCGCCTTCCTTATCTTTGTCCTTGCTGGATTCATCGCCATTCTCTGACTTTGACGTTTTTTCAGCTTGTTCCTCGGCGTAAAGCCTTGCCGGACTGAGCCCCAGGACAAACAGCGTTACAACCGCTGCGGCCAAACAGAACAGGAACCGATGATTTTTCACGCGAACCTCATGTTCTGATTGAGTACAGACCCTAATCTGCGCGCAACTTGCCCGCCAGTTTATCCAGAACGCCGTTCACGAGTCCCGGCTCCTTGCCATTGAAGAAAGCGCACGTGACATCCACATAGTCATTGATAATAACGCCGGTAGGTATCTGGCCGTGATGGTGCAACTCGAAAGCCCCGGCGCGCAAGATAACCCGCAACAGGGTTTCAAGCCGATTGATAGTCAACTTCGCATCCAGCGCGCCCACGATCATGTCGTCAAGGTCCGTTTGGTGCGCGGTTACGCCTTCAACAATGGCGCTGAACAACGCGGCGTCCGGCATTCCCTTAATGGCTTCGCCGTTATCGGATTCATCGCGCAGTGACTCAAAATTCCGGTCGATGCTGTCGCGGACGATTTCCGCCAGCGGTTGCTGCTCATATGTGCCCTGATAGAGCGCCTGAACTGCGGCAAGGCGCGCCAGTCGCTTCGCCGCATTGTCATTCATCTGGCTACCCAGCGCCGCTTCGAAAAAAGATGGAAGTGGTGTTTTAATTCAATCAGCCTCAGGCAAGCCGCTGCCGCAGCGCCGCCGCGATCCATCTGCGCGGGATCGGCCCGTTCCAACGCCTGTTCCTGCGTATTGCAAGTGAGAATGCCGTTGCCGATCGCCAGCGTATGACGCAAAGCCAGTTTTTGCAGAGCGTGCGCGCTTTCACCGGCGACGATTTCATCGTGCATCGTGCCGCCTTTCAACACGCAGCCGAGCGCCACATAACCATCATAGCGCCGCCGCACCGCATCGAAGTTCAGCCCTTTCACGGCATACAGAATTGCCGCAGGAATCTCCAAAGCGCCCGGTACGGTGAATATATTATAGGTTACTCCTGCCCGATCGAGCACGGCTTTAGCGCCGCGCAACAGCAAGTCGGCGATCCCGTCGTAGAAACGGGATTCGATAATCATGACGTGCGGCTTGTCTTCAAACTGGAATGTCGCAAGCAGGTGTTTTTGTTCCATGGTCTATTCCAACAGCTTCCTCTCCCCTTGCGGGAGAGGATAGTTTTGCTTAGCGAGCGCTCTTGCGCGAGCTTAGTAAAACTTGGTGAGGGGTAAAACCGACAAAGCCGTATTACCCCTCACCAAGAAAACCTAAGTTTGCCAAAGAAGGCAAACTAAGGTTTTCTATCCTCTCCCGCAAGGGGAGAGGATTTTAATCGCCGATACTCAATAAGATCCGCCACCGTGCCGATCATCAGGCCGTGCTTGCGGGCAAACGCGATCAAATCGGGCATGCGGGCCATCGTGCCGTCTTCGTTCATGATCTCGCAAAGGACGCCCGCAGGGATGAGCCCCGCCAAACGCGCAATATCGACGGACGCCTCGGTATGGCCGGCGCGATTCAGCACGCCGCCCTCGCGCGCGACGATCGGGAAGATGTGGCCGGGCACAGCAATATCCTGAGGGCCGCTTTCGGGCCTTATCGCCACCTGAATCGTGCGCGCGCGATCGAACGCCGAAATGCCGGTGGTGACCCCTTCCCGCGCCTCAATCGAAACTGTGAAAGCCGTCTGATAACGGCTTGTATTTCTTGGCGTCATCTGGGGAAGCTCAAGTCTCTGCGCTTGTGCCTTATCGAGCGTCAAACAGACGAGTCCGCGCGCGAAACGCACCATGAAATTGATCGCCTCAGGCGTGGCGAATTGCGCGGGGATGACAAGATCGCCCTCGTTCTCGCGATCCGCATCGTCCGCGAGAATAAACATCCGCCCCGCTTTCGCCGCCGCGATAATCTCCTCCGGCGAAGCTACTGCGCCCTGATTTTCAACGCGGCAACAAGAAGGCTTCACCATTACATATTCCTTTCCTGCATTAAGCGATCGAGATAGCGCGCGATCATGTCCGCCTCGAAGTTCACGACATCGCCCGGCATGCGTTCGCCGATTGTCGTCATCAGGCGCGTATGCGGAATAATATTGACTCCGAAACGCGCGCCCTCGACTTCATTGACCGTAAGCGAAATGCCGTCAAGCGCCACGGAGCCTTTCGGCGCCAGATAACGGGCAAATTCCGGAGGCACCTCGAACTGGTAACGCACGCTGTCGTCTTCACGCTTTTTGTCCATGACGCGCGCAATGCCATCCACATGGCCAGCCAGAAGATGGCCTCCGACTTCCTCGCCCATGCGTAGCGAGCGTTCCAAATTCAAACGCGTCGCGATATTCCAGCGCGATGCTGTTGTTTTTTTAAGCGTTTCAGCCGAAATCTGAACCTTGAAACCGTCCTCACGCACTTCGATTACCGTCAGGCAAATGCCGTTGCACGCTATCGATGCGCCTTGTGCAAGGTCAGTGAGCGGATGCGGCGTGGCAATAGTCACCGTCCAATCGCCGAGACGATCTATGGCGGCAATCGTGCCGATAGTTTGAATGAGGCCTGTGAACATAGAGAGGCTAGAGGCTAGAGGTCAGAGGCTAGGGGTAAAAGATCAAAGGCAAGAGGTCAAAGGCTAATTTATTGGTTGCTTTAAAATAACCATCCTTTTTTCCCTAGCCTCTAGCCTCTAACCTCTAGCCTCTAACTTCCCTTCAACGACTCCACAAAATCGTTGAAGTCGTCGGGCGAGCGGAAATCTCGATACACGGACGCGTAACGCACATAGGCCACGTGATCGAGCGCATGAAGCGTTTCCATCACCATCTCGCCGATCATTTTCGTGGACACTTCGCTCTCGCCCATTGTTTCCATTTTCCGGACAAGGGTATTGATGAGCAATTCCAGCTTTTCTTCGTCCACAGGCCTTTTACGCAGCGCAATCCGCATCGAGCGTGCCAATTTGTCGCGGTCAAACGGCTCCTTGGAACCGTCGCTTTTCTGGACGGACAATTCGCGCAGCTGCACCCGCTCGAACGTCGTGAAACGCGCGTCGCAGTTAGGGCAAAACCGCCGCCGCCTTATGGCCGCGTTATCCTCGCTCGGACGGCTGTCTTTCACCTGCGTATCGTCGAAACCGCAAAACGGGCAACGCATGGGACTAAATCCTTTGTATTCGATGCCATCCTGTTCTAGCTTATAGTACTGGAAAAGGAAAGGCAGACGACAGAAGACAGACGACGGAGGACAGATTCTCAAGAATGTCACCCGTTTCTGTCGTCTGTCTTCTGTCGTCTGTCATTTGAACCGGAGCCAACTATGACCAATTTTACCTATTCAGCCGCCGCGCTTGAACGCCTGCAGAAGTCCGACCCGGAGATATTCCGGGCGCTGATGCAAGAAGAAATTCGCCAGAGCGAGGGCATCGAGCTGATCCCCGCGGAAAATTATTGTTTCCCTGAAGTTTATGCCCTTCTCGGCTCCGTCTTTAACAACAAATATTCGGAAGGCTATCCGGGCCGCCGCTATTACGGCGGGCAGGAAAATACGGATATCATCGAAAGCCTTGGGCGCGAACGCGCCAAGGCGCTTTTCCGCGCAGAATACGCCAACGTGCAGCCCTTGAGCGGTTCGCCGATGAACCAAGCCGTGTATTTCGCCCTGCTCCAACCAGGAGATACGGTTCTGGCGATGGATTTGTCGCATGGCGGCCATCTCACGCACGGCGCGCCCGTTTCGCATATGAGCAAGGTTTTCAACTTCATCCGCTACAAAACCGAATTGCCGTCGGGCAAAATCGACATGAACAAGCTTCGCGATCTCGCATTGCAGCATAAGCCCAAAATGATCATGTGCGGTTTTTCGTCGTATCCGCGCGAACTGGATTACGCCGGATTCAAGAAAATCGCGGACGAAATCGGCGCGCTGACTTTTGCCGACATCTCGCATATCGGCGGCCTTGTCGCTGGCGACGCTTTGGCCAATCCGCTCGATTTCGGCTTCGACGCCATGAGCACCACCACGCACAAATCGCTGCGCGGCCCGCGCGGCGGTTTGATCCTTGCAAAAAAGAAATTCGGCCCTGCCATCGACAAGTCGGTATTCCCCGGCCTGCAAGGCGGGCCGCACATGCATCAAGTCGCGGCGACGGCTTTGACGATGAAATTGGCCGCAACGGACGATTTCAAGAAATATGCGCGCAATGTCATTGTCAATGCGAAGGCTCTTGCCGCCACGCTAATGGCAGGCGGTGCAGAGTTGGTAACAGGCGGAACGGACAACCACATGATGGTCTGCGACACCTTTAAAGGTTTCGGCTTTACCGGCAACATCGCCGAGACCGCGCTGGACGCCGCAGGCATCACGCTCAACAAGCAGATTGTCCCCGACGATCCCAATCCTCCGATGAAGCCCAGCGGCATCCGCATGGGTACGCCGGCGGCGACGGCACGTGGCATGGGTGAAGCCGAAATGAAGCAACTGGGCGACCTGATGCTGCGCGCGTTGCGCATGACGGACGATGCCGCAGGTCTGACTAAACTGCGCGAGGAAACGAAAGTGCTTTGCAAACGCTTCCCGGTTCCCGGCATCATTCTGGATGACGTAAAAACTAAAAATTGCTGCGCGGCGTAGAATCGCCCCATGTCATTCTCAAGCAATAACCAGGGCAGATTCCTCGTTCTATTAGGTTGCTCCTTGGGTGCAAGCGTCGCCGCTTTTTTCTACGAGCGCGAGCTGTATCATCCGTCCATTGCAACCGGAAACGCCTTTGTTCTCCTGACATTTGCCCTGTCGGGAACAGCCCTTATCTTTTTGGGTGGCCTACGACTGGCTATGTTCTGGATTGCAATGTTAGCCAGCCTTGCCGCGCCGCCTATTTTTATTCACTCCCTTAACCCCGACATATTGCTGTTTTATGTTTTATTCACCACAGCAATCTCTCTTTTCATTGGGTTCGCTTGTCAAAAAAGATTCGCAGCCCTAGGCCTAACTTCATGTTTTGCACTCAGCATTCTTGTTCCTGAAAATATTCTCACGGCATACACGCTCATCACGAATTCCTTTATTGGCGTGGAACAAACAAATGTTATTTTAGAGACAAACGCGCAAGAGGCATTAAGTTATCTCATCCTTCATTTTTCCAGATTATTACCTCTTATAGCTTTCACGATTGGCGCTTGCGGTTTGTTGCTGGCGGCAAGTTATAAACTGAAAATTAAATCGACGCCGCCTCGATATGTTGTCGCCCTTCTTTCTGCAATTATAGCGCTTACCGGCGCTGCCGGCATAACGGAAGCTGGAGCTTCCAGACTTCACAATCTGTTTTTGTTTCAGGTCGTCCAAGCGGAAAACGCAGCTACTCTCAAGGTTTCGCAGGAAAGAAAATTGAATTTAAACCAGATCGGCGGACAATTAACCGATCCTCAAAAAGCAATATATATTGTCGTCATCGGTGAATCCGCCAACAGAAACCACCTGCATATCTATGGTTATTTCAGGGAAACAACCCCTTATCTCGATGCTCTCAAGGAAAAGGAATTGGTCGCCTTCCGAAATGTCATATCCAGCTATTGTATGACGAGCGCTAGCCTACGACGCGCTTTGACACTTGCAACCGTCGACAGCAACAAGGAATATCGCGACAACGGCATGTACAGTATTATCGAGATTCTTCGCAGTGCCGGATTTAAAACCTATTGGGTGACCAATCAATTAGAAGAAGGCCAAATTCCCATTATTGCTTCTAATAGCGACGAGGTTTTTCCTCTCCCTGATGCCCAGCAATCCCTGGACGAGTCTCTTCTGAGTATGATCGATGTTCTTTTAAACCATATGGAAGGCCCGTCTGTCATCTTTGTTCATCTTGTTGGTTCGCATTACCCCTATGAAGCCAGATATCCGCTTTCTTTCAAAAAATTCGATGGCGATAAACTGACGTCTTTTGGGCCTCGCGTTCCAATATCTGATATAAATCACTACGATAATTCTATCGTTTATACAGACTATGTTTTAAATAGTCTTATCGATAAACTTAAACAAAAAAATATGATTTCATCACTGCTCTATTTTTCGGATCATGGGGAATCCCCATATATCGGAGCGGGGCACGATCCAGGGTTGTTTAGTATCGGCCATGTCGAGATACCTTTGATTATCTGGTTTTCTCAACTGTACAGGGAACGGTATGCCAATATAGTGAAAGCGGCGGAAAAAAATCGCGACGGCGCTTTTATGGCGGACAGGCTATCCCAGGTCATCATGACATGGACGCACGTGCAGGCGCCTTTTTATCAACCGGAGCGCAGTTTGCTGACCGAGCAATTTTCCCCCTCGCCGCGTTGGACGCTTGACGGCCGCATTAACTATGATGATTTGAAAGACGATTACGCCACGGTCACGAAGAAACAAACCGGCTTCGATCTCAATAGTCGCCCCTAATCCACAACCAAGCCGCGCCGCGCACACCTCCCGTCGGGCCGTGGCGGGCGGGAATGAATTGCGTTTTCGGTTGGGACACAAAAGCATATTTGCCCCAACGCTTCGGCACTTCTTCGGTGAGGCCCGGCAACGCGCTCAATCCGCCGCTGACGACAATAATGGCTGGATCGAAGCTGTGCAGCACTACAACCATCGCCTTCGCCACAACTTCGTAATAACGATCCAGCGTGCGTAAGGCCTCGGCGTCGTTTGCGCGCGCCAGATCAGCGATGGCTTTGGCATCAGCCTGTTTGCCCGTCATGAATTCGTGAAGCCGCGCCAGCCCGCCGCCGCTTATTGATTTATTGATGCAGCCACTTTGTTTGCAGGCGCAGGGAACAAGCGGCCCGTCAGCAGGTTCGCGAAACGGCAGCGGCAAATGCCCGATTTCTCCAGTCAGACTGTTCGCCCCCCCCATCAACCGGCCTTGAGAAACGAATCCGCTTCCCACGCCCGTGCCAAGGATAAGGCCCAACACGGAATCGTAACCAGCGCCCACACCGTCAATCGCTTCGGCGAGCGCGAGGCAATTGGCATCGTTCTCCAACCGAATTTCGCGCCCCAGTTTCGCGGCAAGATCAGAGCTCAACGGCTTGCCATCAAGACACGAAAGATTGGGAACGCCGTGAACGCTCCCGGCCACATGATCGACACGGCCCGGACAGCCAACGCCGACAGAACATTTATCCCCTGTCTTTTTTTCAAGTTCGCGCACAAGATCGCCACACGCGGTTAGCAGCGCCGCATAATCGCCCGGCGTTGGCACGACTAACTCGGCCAGCATCGCGCCGTCGCGCTCCAACACGCCGCCCGCGATTTTCGTTCCGCCAATATCAAGACCGATGAAGTGAGACATAAAACCTCGTTCCGTGACCGCCGCGTTGAGAGGCTACTACGGCAGCACGAAACGGGGGAGAGATATTATTATTGGGTTAAACTTGAAGAACGATTTTTGAGCCTGGAGCACCGCCCGGTGCCTGACCACCAACCGGTCTTCTTGCCGCCATTGCTGGGAACAGAGTTGATAAGGGGACCACCTTATTTTTCTTATTCGTGTACTCTGGCGGCTCGTATTCCCTATTTCTCCAGTTTCTGGGCATTAAGTCTGGCCTGCTGCTGTCACGAAGTGCGTCTTGAAGCAAAAAGAACTCCTTTTTGTAAGCATCATTTATGTGCGCCGCTACAGAAGGATTCGAAGGGTTAAACGGGGTTCTTGACGCGTTCTGGAATATTACGGCTTCAGGTACGTCACTGCCGTGAAGAATAGCCCGTAGATAATGTGTTTGATCTTCATCGCCAAAATCAAAACGATCTTGTTCTATGGCGTGACGCATTTGGCGTAAAGCATATGTCACGCAAGCGGCTTGCAATTCTCCAATATCTTCAATACTGGCTTCAGATATCAGACGAATGCCGCCATGAAGCTGTTGAAAGATGTCAACAAGGTATTGAGCTCTTTCAGGAGTAAGTTTTGGTGCGGTTGTCGCTCTCTTCTCAAGAGGCCCGTATTTGACGGTTTCAAAAACCTGGGGGTCTTTTGTTGGAAAATCAGCGCATATCTGGTTGCTGGAACGATAAATATGGAAACCAGTTGGTTGCTTCTTTGCCTTGTTATTTTTTGCGGCGTTCTCGATTATCCAAAAAGCTTTGCTTAAATGTGCTTTGTCATCATCCGAAAAAAAATCAACAGATTCTACTTCCGCCAATAAACTTTTTGATTCTTCCTCTTCCTCCGGCGCAAGTTCGTTTTCAATATGTTTTCTAATTTCACTTAATTGTTCTATTTCTTTCTCTATCTTTTCAATTCGAGCTTTTTCGGCTTCTTCCGCATCGATGATTTGTTGCTGTAGCTTCTCAATTTCCTCGGCGATCTGTTTTTCCTGCTTTTCAATCGCTTCGAGTGAAGCAATACGCCTTGCTTCCTTTTCTTCATCAGTAAGATTTTCCGGATTTTCAAGTTTTTCTTTTTCCTCTGACAGAAACTTCAGTAGTGCTTCCTTCTGATTAAGTAATTGAGTATCATGTAAATTATCATCCTTTTGCTGATCAATTTGTTTTCTGATTTTTTCCGCTTCTTTTCGTTTCCTTTCGATCTCTTCGTCAAGCTGCTGAAGTCGTATGCGTTCCGCTTCAGTCGGAACCAGTTTCCCCGCTTCAATTGTCTTTCTTTCCTCGTTTAATTGTTCCGCTTTTTTTTGCAGCTTCGCTATTAGTTTTTGAAGAGTGGCATTTTTCGATTTGAGGTTTGCGGCTTGTTGCAATTCTCCGGTTAACTGCTCGATTCTTTCATCGATTTTTCCAAGTTCTGCGACTTGTTCTGGCGTAAGACTTTCTCTCGGCCCTTCAAAATCAAGAGGGCTCAATTTGTGAATCTCGTTATGCAAAAAGTCATTCACTTTATCCAGATCAGCTATGGTCACTACTGTCGGTATTGTCGAAGATTTGATGTCAATATTTAATTCGAGAAGCTTTTCTACATAGGAGAAAAAAGCTTTTACTTTAGGCTCTTCCCGAAGATTCTCATCTTGCGATAATAGAAGCTGATTAAGTGCATCAACTGTCATTGTCCTTTGTGCTTCGTCTGCCGTAGGCATATGCGTCTCCTTTATAGGGTCCCGAATTAATGAGCTTCAATTAACACCAACCTCAAAAATCGATGTGTCGGATTGTAACACCAAATGTTGAAAGTATATAAACAAACAGATTTTCTGTTTGGTTAATCCCCGAATCGTGGCAAACGGATGCACGCGATGACCTTCTCGTCTTCGCGGGTGTTAACCATATCGTCATTTTTGCCCTACGGATGCGCTGTTGTTTCCCAACTCTGTTGCCGTTGAAGCACAAAATCGGCCCCTACTCGGCAAAAAATGCCCACTTGGTTAACGCATTCTTCATGAATCGATCATTAGCTTTGGTTAACGAGAAATCGGCTGCTTTGGCGTGTTTTGCACGTTTCGCACCGCTTAATGGTGGAGTTTGTTGCCCGTGAATGCTTTTTTACAAACCTTGCGTAGCCTCGGCCCCATGCGGCTGTTGGCAATTGGAGTCGTAACATTCAGCCTGTTGGGATTCTTCGGCTTCCTGACGACGCGGATCGCCTCTTCGCCGATGGCGCTTCTCTATAATGACCTTGATCAACAAGACGCCGGCGCCATCTCGCAAAAGCTCGACGCGATGAAAGTTCCTTACGAAGTCGCCCCCAACGGCGGGATGATCCGCGTGCCCTCCGAGCAAGTCGGCAAGCTGCGTATGCAGATGGCCGCCGATGGCCTGCCCAAAGGCGGTTCGATCGGCTACGAGATTTTCGATCAGAAGGAAGGCTTCGGCACAACCAGCTTCGTGCAAAATATCAACCACCTGCGCGCACTTGAAGGCGAGCTGGCGCGCACGATCAGTACCATGAACGCTATTCAGTCGGCCCGCGTGCATCTTGTGCTGCCGCAGCGCGAGTTGTTCAGCCACAACACACAATTAGCCACGGCCAGCGTCTTCCTCAAGACGCGCAGCGGCGTGACTCTCACGCGAGAACAAATCGCCGCCATTCAACACCTGATAGCCGCTGCCGTTCCGCAGCTTCAGCCGACGCAAATTGCCATCGTGGATGAGAATGGAACGCTTCTTGCGCGGCCCGCCAGCGCCGAGGGGGGCGCCAGCGGCAATCAGGACGACATGCGCGCAGCGTTCGAACAAGCTCAAGCGCGCAAGATCGAGGATTTACTGTCCCAGTCTCTCGGCTTCGGCAAAGTACGGGCGCAGGTGTCGGCAGATCTGGATTTCGACAAGATCACCACTAACTCTGAAATCTACGATCCGGAAAGCCAGGTCGTTCGTTCGACCCAGACCACAAGCGAAGACACAACCAATGCCGAAGGCAACGAAGCCGTCACCATCACTAATAACCTTCCGGGCAATACTGGCCAGTCTCCGGGCGGCGCCAACGCCAACAAAAGCTCGCGCGCCGAGGAAACCATCAATTACGAAATCAACAAGACCATCCGCAGCCAGGTTCGCGAATCCGGTTCGGTTAAACGCTTGTCGGTCGCGGTCGTCGTGGACGGCGCTACCACAACCGCCGCCGACGGCACGCAATCGTATCAGCCGCGCACGCCTGAGGAGATCGAGCAAATCAAGTCGCTTGTGCGTTCGGCGGTAAACTTTGATGCCAATCGCGGCGACACGCTGGAAGTCGTCAATATGCGTTTCGTGCAGGCCGAATCCGGCAAGAGCGACGCCGGGGGTCCCCCTGATCTGCTGATGGGCATACCAAAAGCCGATCTGATGCGTATGGCTGAAACGCTGGTGCTGGCACTCATTGGGCTTTTGGTTGTATTGCTGATCGTGCGTCCTATCCTGCGCCGTATTTTTGACTCGATGGGCGCAATTGCCGGCACGCAGCAACAACCCTTGCTGACTTCAAGAACGCCGGGTGGCGGCGCTTCGACGGCCCAGTTGCCGGCGCCTGGCGGGGCATTGACCCGCGATATGCAAAACGAGGCCGCGGAATCGGAATCGGAAATCGAAAGGATGATCGATATTTCCCGTGTCGAAGGACGGGTCAAGGCATCCTCGTTGCGTAAAGTCGGCGAGATCGTAGAAAAGCACCCTGAGGAAGCGGTGTCGATCATTCGCAACTGGATCAATCAGGAAAACCGTTGAGGACACTGACTGATGGCTGGCGTTCGCGTTCGTGAAGATGTTAGGGGCCTCTCTGGGGCGGAAAAGGCTGCCGTGCTCATTCTTTCGCTTGGCGAAGAGCACGCATCGCGCGTTTTTTCGCATATGAACGACGACGAAATCAAAGAACTGTCGCAAGTGATGGCGAACCTCGGCAACGTCAGCTCGACGCTGGTGGAACGGTTGTTGGTCGAATTCGCGGAACAGATGTCGTCCACGGGCTCGCTGATCGGCTCGCTGGAATCCACCGAACGCCTCTTGATGAAAGTGCTCGACAAGGGCCGCGTCGACAACATCATGGAAGACATACGCGGCCCGGCGGGCCGCACGATGTGGGACAAGCTGGCGAACGTGAACGAAGCCGTGCTCGCTAACTTCCTCAAAAACGAATACCCGCAAACCGTCGCCGTGGTTGTCTCGAAAGTTAAGCCGGATCATGCCGCGCGCGTGCTGTCGCAACTGCCGGAAAGCTTTGCGATGGAAGTCGTGATGAGGATGCTGCGGATGGAGTCGGTACAAAAGGACGTGCTCGACGACATCGAACACACGCTCCGCAACGAGTTCATGAGCAACCTCGCCCGCACCAACCGGCGCGACCCGCACGAGGCTATGGCTGAAATTTTCAACAACCTCGACCGCGTGAGCGAAAGCAAGTTTATCACCGCGCTGGAAGAAAGAAACCGCGACTCTGCCGAAAAAATCAAAAGCCTGATGTTCACCTTTGAAGACCTCATCAAGCTCGATCCCAAAGCGATCCAGATGATTCTCCGCTCGGTCGACAAATCCAGGCTACCGGTCGCGCTCAAGGGCGCTTCGGATACGATCAAGAATCTTTTCTTCTCGAACATGTCGGAACGCGCCGGCAAACTGCTGAAAGAAGACATCCAGGCGCTTGGCCCAACGCGCTTGCGCGACGTGGACGAAGCCCAGGGCAACATTGTAGCGACGGCAAAAGATTTGGCAGCGCGCGGCGAAATCACGATCATCAAAGAAAACAATGAAGACGAGCTTGTGTATTGATATGACAACGATCGTTCCATCCTCAAACACTCTATCCGCCCGGAAATTTTTGTTCGAGCGCTCGTTCGATAGCGGCCTCGCTTCCGCCGCGCAAGAACGCGAACCGCCCCCGCAAAAGTATACAAAAAAACAGATCGACGCCCTCAAGCAGGAAGCTTTCGAAGCCGGGCAAACAGCCGGGCAGAAAGCGATGATGGAAGACCAACAGCAATACATGAACGTGCTGCTGTCCCAACTCGATCAGAAGCTCGGCCATTTGATCAAAGACAGCGCGGCGCATTGGCAACGGCAGTTGACCCATTTGCAGGAGATCGCGCTTCTCATCGCGCGCAGGCTCCTTCCCGCCTACGCTGCCCGTTATGGACTTGACGAAATTCAGGATATCGTTACGCAAGTCATTTCAGATTGCGCGCGCGAGCCCCGCCTCGTGGTCCGGGTCGGCGAAGCGCAATTCGACGCTGTAAGCGCCGGGATCAAGACGATCACGGAGCAGCAGGCCTATGCCGGCAAAGTCGTCATTTTGGCGGAGCCTGCGCTTGGCCCGGCCGATTGCCGCGTCGAGTGGGCCGATGGCGGCATTGAGCGCGATATGGAAGCGTTGTGGAAAGACATTGACCGGATTATTGAAGAAAGGCGTTCCGCCTTCGCCAACCCGTCCTCGGAAGCTCTTGCCAAGGATAAGGCTTCGGCGGAATGCCAAACGCCGAATGCCACTAACGGAGAAAAATCATGACCGACGAAAGCCTCACCCTATCCGAGATGGAAAGCAGCGCGGGTGAAACGCCAAAAGACGGCGCAACGGCTACCATCACCGATTTGGAAGCCGTTTACGGCATTCCCGTCGAGGTTTCCGCCGTCCTTGGCAAGGCGACGATGCAAGTGAGCAGCCTGCTCAAGCTGGGCCGCGGCGCCGTCATCGAACTCGACCGCAAAATCGGCGAGGCTATCGACATATACGTGAACAATCGGCTCGTAGCTAGAGGCGAGGTCGTAGTGGTGGAAGATCGGCTGGGGATCACGATGACGGAAATCATCAAGACGGAGAGAAACTAGAGGTCAGAGGCTAGAGGCTAGAGGCTAAAAATCCTTAGCCTCTGACCTCTAGCCTCTAGCCTCTCGATTTAAAGACAGGAAGCAAAATGAGACTACTCATCATCGGCCAACTTGCCGGTCACATTGCCACCGCGGGGCGTATTGCCACCCAGCGCGGGGCAAAAGTCGCGCATATTGACAGCATTGACGGCGCGCTAAACGCGTTACGCAACGGCCACGGCGCCGATTTGATCATGTGCGATGTCGTCATGGACATCAGAAACTTGATCGACAGCTTGAAGTCCGAACGCATCATCGTTCCCGTCGTCGCATGCGGCATCGGCACCGATGCCACTGCCGCCGTCCGCGCCATACGCGCCGGGGCAAAAGAATATGTGCCTCTGCCTCCCGACGCCGAGCTCATCGCCGCCGTCTTGCAGGCAGTCGCGGAAGAAGACGCCACATTCATCGCGCGCGACCGCGTCATGAAGCCGGTCATGGAAATGGCCGAACGCGTGGCGGCCAGCGATGCCTCTGTGCTCATCACCGGAGAAAGCGGCACCGGCAAGGAAGTCATGGCGCGCTTTATCCACCGCAAGAGCCGCCGCGCCTCGGCCAGTTTCGTTTCCGTCAACTGCGCCGCCATTCCCGACAATCTGCTTGAATCGGAATTGTTCGGCCATGAACGAGGCTCTTTCACCGGCGCCATCGCACGGCGCATCGGCAAGTTTGAAGAAGCCAACGGCGGCACGCTTCTGCTTGACGAAATCAGCGAGATGGATTTGCGCCTGCAAGCCAAACTGCTGCGCGTCCTTCAGGAACGCGAGATCGACCGCGTAGGCGGCACGACGCCCATCAAGGTGGATATCCGCCTTCTGGCGACATCGAACCGCGACATGGAAGCTGAAGTGCGCGCGAAGCGTTTCCGCGAGGATTTGTATTACCGGCTCAACGTCGTCAGCCTGCACATACCCCCATTGCGCGATCGTTTGGCCGATATTCTTCCCTTAGCCGATCACTTTGCCAAAAAATACGCGATCGCCAACGGCTTGCCCGAACGCGCGCTGTCGCCGGAAGCGCTAGGCTTGCTGCAGTCGCATCAATGGCGCGGCAATGTGCGCGAGCTGGAGAACGCCATGCACCGCGCCGTTCTGATGGCGCATGAACCGCTGATCGAAGCGGGGGCCATCATGCTGTCGGGGCAAGGCGTGACACAGGAGGGCGTTTCGCCCATCGGAATTGCGGCGCATGCAGCCGAACGCGCGGTAGGTTCACTCGTTGGCCGCACGGTGGCGGATGTCGAGCGCGATCTCATCATCGATACGCTTCAGCACTGCCTCGGCAACCGCACACACGCCGCTAATATCCTTGGCATTTCGATCCGCACGCTGCGTAATAAGCTGAAGCTCTACACCGAATCCGGCGTTCCCGTCCCGCCCGCGTCAGGCGAAGGCGAAAGGGCGATGACGTGATAAGGCAACACAAGATGCCGTTGTGGATTGAGCGCCATGCCTGAACCCGCCGCCACAACCGCCGCACCGGCTGACGCCTCCTCCAACGGGATGGACACGCTTAACGCGCTTTTCAAGCGGGGCGAGATTTGGCTGGCCGGCGGCTTGATGATCATCCTGACGGTGCTCGTCCTGCCGATCCCGCCAATTCTGGTGGATTTTGGCCTGTCGATCTCCATCACGTTTTCGGTCGTCATTCTCATGACCGTTTTGTTTATCGGAAAGCCGCTGGACTTCAGTTCGTTTCCGACCGTCCTTCTCATTACAACGCTGCTGCGATTGGCGATGAACCTCAGCACGACGCGTCTTGTGCTGTCGCACGGCCATGAAGGCGAGGAAGCGGCAGGCCAGGTCGTGCGCGCTTTTGCCAGCATGGTCATGGGCGGCGACTTTATCATCGGCGTTATCGTGTTTTCGATCCTCACGCTCGTCAATTTTGTGGTCATCACGAAGGGGTCGGGCCGTATTGCCGAAGTCGCTGCACGCTTCACTCTGGACGCCATGCCCGGCAAGCAGATGGCCATCGATGCCGATATGTCCTCAGGCCTGATCGACGAAACCGAAGCGCGCCGCCGCCGCAAGGAACTGGAAGACGAAAGCAATTTTTTCGGCTCGATGGACGGCGCGGCGAAGTTCGTACGCGGCGATGCAATTGCCGGACTCGTCATTACCTTCATCAACGCCATCGGCGGCATTACGATCGGCGCGTTCCGGCACGATTTGCCGGTGATTCAAGCCGCAGACTCCTACGTCCGCCTGACGGTCGGCGACGGCCTCGTGACGCAGATTCCAGCCTTGCTGGTTTCCGTCGCGGCGGGCCTTCTGGTTTCGAAAACGTCCGTCGGCGGCGGTTCGACCGACAAAGCGCTGTTCAAGCAACTGAGCGGTTATCCCAGCGCGCTCGGTCTGTCGTCCGCAATGCTTCTGATATTGTCGATTATCCCCGGCATGCCGTTTTTACCCTTCGCGGTTTTGGGTGGCGTTGCCGGTTTTGGCGCTTACAGCGTGGCGCGCACCCAGAACGATAAAATCGCAATCAAAGCCGCCGCCGAAGCCGCGGCAGCCAAACCGGCTCCCGTAGCCGACGAGCCGATTGGCCGTACGTTGTCGATCGATCTCATCCGGCTTGAGCTTGGCTACGCCCTGCTCGGCCTCATCAACAACGAGGCGGGACAGCGCCTGACCGACCAAATCAAGGGTCTGCGCCGCCAGTTGGCGGGCGATATGGGCTTTATCATGCCGGCGGTGCGTATTCAGGATAACCTGCAACTTCCGCCGAATACCTATGTCATCCGCGTCAAGGAAATCGAAGGCGGCCGCGGCGAATTGCGCCCCGGCATGTTGCTGGTGATGGATCCGAAGGGCGCGCCCATCGCATTGCCCGGCGAAACTACTGTCGAGCCGACGTTTGGTTTGCCTGCGATGTGGGTGGACGGAACCTATCGCGAGGAATCGCTGTTCAAAGGCTACACCGTGGTCGATCCGCCGACGGTCATCACCACGCACCTGACCGAGCTGGTCAAAGACAACATGGCGGAGCTTCTTTCCTATTCGGAAACACAGAAGCTTCTCGACGAACTCGGCAAGGAACAGCAAAAACTCGTCGCCGATGTCGTCCCAAGCCAGATTACGCTCAGCGGCTTGCAGCGCGTGTTGCAGAACCTGCTGGCCGAGCGCATTTCCATACGCGATCTGCCGACCATTCTCGAAGGCATTGCCGAAGCTTCCAGCATCACGCGGAACCTCGCGGCCATTTCCGAACACGTGCGCTCGCGCCTCGCGCGCCAGATTTCGGACGCGCATACGAACGAAATGGGCTACATCCCGCTTCTGACGCTCTCGGCGGAATGGGAACAGGCGTTTGCGGAATCCCTCACGGGCGAAGGCGACGATAAGCGGCTCGCCATGCCGCCCAGCAAGCTCCAACAGTTCATCTCCGCCGTGCGTCAGGCGTTCGATCGCCACGCTGTGATGGGCGAACAGCCGGTGCTGCTGACCAGCCCCGGCATCCGGCCTTACGTCCGCTCCATCATGGAACGCTTTCGCCCCTCAACCGTCGTCGTGTCGCAAAATGAGATTTACGCGAAGGCGAAAATCAAGACGCTGGGGCAAGTATGAGGCTGAAATCCTTCTACGGCCCCACAACAAACGAGGCGATGCGCCTTGTGCGCGAAGCGTTGGGCGAGAATGCCATCATCGTCGCCACGCGCGACGACGAAGCTGGCGGCATCCGCATCACGGCCGCGATTGACGATACGCCGCCGCCAGATGGCCTCGAATACGACGGCGCGAACGCAGACAACCGCGGCTCCGAAGTCATTGAAATTATCGCCGAGGCTCTTTTGCGGCATGAGGTGCCGCATGCGCTGGCCGAACGGCTGCTCGCCGCGGCGATGCAGAGCGCCAATGACGATCCTATGCAGGCGCTTGCTGCAGCGTTCAACACGCATTTGCGCTTTCAACCTATTCTCAAAGACGAGGCCGGGAAGCCGCTGATTTTCATCGGGCCGCCCGGCGCGGGAAAAACGCTTTGCGCCGCCAAGTTCGCCACGAATGCGACGCTCGCCAAGAAACCTGTGATTGTCATCAGCACGGATACCGAACGCGCGGGCGGCATGGAGCAACTGGCGGCTTTCACGCGCCTTTTGAAGATCGGGCTGATGGAAATCGAGGACGCGCAAACGCTGCACGAAGCCGTTGCCATCCAGCCGGAAGACGCTTTGATCGTCATCGACACGCCGGGCCGGAATCCGTTCATCGAAGCGGAACGTCACTTGCTGTCGCCGCTTGTTAAGGCCGCAGGCGGCGAAGCCATTCTTGTTCTGCCTGCCGATATGGATTCGAACGAAGCTCTCGATATGGTACAGGAATTCCGCCCGCTGGGGGCCGCGCGCCTTTTGATGACGCGTCTCGATACAACGCGGCGTTTAGGCAACTTATTGCGGCTGGCGTTTGAATCGCGTTTGCCGCTGGCGAATTTCACCGCTACCCCTAAAGTCACGGAAGCGCCGGAATCGTTCGATCCTCTTGCACTAGCGCGGCTGGTTTTGCCCCCTCGGAAGGAAGGCCAAGCATGACCGATCCCATTCCTTTGAAATCCGTAGCATCACCTATCTCCGTTGCCGCTCTGCAATGCCCCAATATGATCGCCGTCGCCAGCGGCAAAGGCGGCGTCGGCAAAACATGGTTCGCCATCACGCTGTGCCATGCGCTGGCGAAACGCGGCAAGCGCGTGTTGCTGTTCGACGGCGATCTTGGACTGGCGAATGTGGACATTCAACTGGGCCTGACGCCCGATAAAGACCTCGGCCATGTCATCGAAGGACGAATAAGCCTTGCGCAGGCTGTGACGCGTTACGCCGAAGGCAGCTTTGACATTCTGGCGGGCCGTTCCGGTTCCGGCAGCCTTGCAACGCTGGCGACGCAAAAAGTTTCAGACTTACGCAACGAGCTCATCGCGCTGGCGAACAGCTATGATCATGTTGTGGTCGATCTTGGCGCGGGCGTGGATCGCGCCGTGCGGCAAATGGCAGGGCCCGCGGCCGTAACTTACGTTCTTGTGACGGATGAGCCGACATCGCTCACGGATGCCTACGCCTTCATCAAACTGGCGCATGCCGGCAATCCTGACGCCGATCTGCGCGTAATTGTGAATATGGCCGGAAACGCCCAAGAAGGGCGGAAAACCTATGACGCCATTCGCAAGGTCTGCAAAAACTTCCTGCACATCACGCCGCCCTTGGCCGGGATCATCCGCCGCGATTCCAAGGTGCGCGACGCCATCCGGGCGCAAATGCCGCTTTTGACCCGTTCGCCGGTCAGCGAAGCCGCCAGCGACGTGGAAGCCATCGCCGCGCTTGTTCTTAAGCAGTGATCTTGCTTTTCCTCTCCCCTTGCGGGAGAGGATAGAAAACCTTAGTTTGCCTACTTCGGCAAACTTAGGTTTTCTTGGTGAGGGGTCAGTCTCCAATGAAAAGACCCCTCACCAAGAAAGCGTAAGTTCGCGCAAAGGCGCTCACTAACGCTTTCTATCCTCTCCCGCAAGGGGAGAGGAATAAACGGAGATAAGGGCTGATGATCGCCGATATCCCCCCGCTCCCAACAGCCGTCGGCGTGGCCACAACCGCGCCGCCCGTCGCATCATCCAGCGAAGTCGCTGTTCTTCCGGCCGTCATTCAAGACCTGCCGGAAAAGCTCAGCCAGTTGATGCGCCCGATTCAGCTCAGCGGAACCGTCACCACGCTTACGAACAACGAAGTTCTGACGCTACGCACAGCGGCAGGCGATCTGACGTTGAACCTTCTGCCGCTGCAGGATGGCGGCAAGAATCCGTTGGTGGATCAGTTGACTCCATTGGCGATGAATCAACGTCCGCTGAATGTTTTTATCCAGCCCGGCAGCCCGCCCACGCAAGCGTTGATCCTTCTGCCGCAAACGCCCGCTTCGGCGCTGGCTGTAACGGCTAACAGCGCATTGCCTGCCAACATTCCAATAGGCCTTCAACAAAGCGCGTCTCTCTCTCCCGGCCTGACGCTTTCGGCTGTCGTCCTGCCGGGGCCTGTCGATGCCTCTTTTGCTTTTGCATTGCAAAAACCGGGAATGGTTTCGCCGCTTGCTACTGCTACGGCCACGACCGCTCCCCTGGTCACTCCCGTGGCGGATAATCAGACCACGCAAGCCACGCAAACGGCGCCCGAACACGCGTTGGCGGCTCTGGAAGACATCCTGAGCGAGATTATGACCGAAGCGCCGCATCCCTCCGCCGCGATTGAAACAGCGGTTATCCCCGCCAACACCAACGTCCTTCCCGCCGCACAGTCGCAGGTTAGCGCAGGCACTTTGCGCCCCGGAACCGAAATGGTTTTGCGCCTCGATGCCGTACTGCAGCCTGAGGAAGCCGCCCCGGTCATGAATTCGCCGGATCAAATCATCGCAACTGTTGCAGGCAGAGGCACGAACGGCCAGTTGCTTTTGAATGTCGGCAACACGGCGCTTTTTGTGCGTCAGAGCAGCGATCTTCCCGCCGGGAGCCGCTTGCTTCTTACGATCATGCCGCCCAAGGCCGATGAGGATTTCACGTTTTCCCTCATGCCGGAACGGGGAGCGACGGCGCTTCAGCATGTGATGGCCGCGCTCACCCAAATCGATCCACAGATGGCGCAACAACTGATGCAAGGGCGCATTCCGCAGCCGAACGCATCGTTGCCGAGTACGCTTTTATTTCTCTTCACTTTTTTGCAACAGGGCAACGTTCCGGGATGGCTTGGCGCGGGGACGGCAAGCATGCTCGAAAGAGCCGGCAAAATCGAGTTGATCAGCAAATTGGTCGAAGACTTACAGCAAGCAGGCGGCCTTGCGCGCGACGGGACGGTCGGCGAATGGCGCACATGGCCGATACCCATTCATGACGGCCAGCAGTTTCAAATCCTGCACATGTACGTGCATCAGGACAACCAGCGGCAACAACAGCCGCGCGAAAACGGACGGCAAGCCGCGCCGCAAACGCGTTTTCTCATCAATCTCAACATGACGCGCCTCGGCCCGATGCAGATGGACGGCCTGGTGCAGAAAAAACAGCTCGATATGATTATCCGCAGCGAACGCCCTCTGCCCCCCGCCCTGCCCGACGAATTGCGCGGGCTTTATATCAAAACGCTTGAAGCCGTCGGCCTCACCGGCAACATCAACTTCCAGACCGGGAGAAAAAACTGGCTTGTGGTGCAAAGAGAAGCGGCAACCGCAATGGCGGGGATGGTGACGTAAGGATTGTGGCGACACAAGAAACGCGTCATTCCCGCGAAGACAAACTTGGCGCTTGAGAACAGCACATTTCATCAGCGTCATTCCCGCGAAGGCGGGAATCCAGCTGCGAGCGATAGCGAGCGTGTGAGTCAGAAAATGCTACAGAAAAACTCGTCGCCTCGCCTTCAGAAATTCATTGTGCTATAACAGCATCAAGTGAATTGGCTACTGTTTCCATCATGTGGCCATCTGTGACAGGAATAACCTATGCATCGTGATGACTGGATGGCTTTGGGATTTGCCGTTGCTATTTGCATTATTGTGCCAATGATTTATTTTGCATGCTTCAATCTTTCGTATTCTGAAAATGAACTCAGCGGGGTAGTCGGAGGTATAATACAAGGTCTCTTTGTTTTTGTGGGAGCCACACTCGTCATTTTTGCCGCAAAAATCCAAGCTGACGGAATTGACCGTCAGATAGAAGCAAACAAAGCTGAAAAAATTCGCCGTGAAAATATGGAATATCTTGGGTGGCTCGAATTAACTACTAACGATCTCTACAGGCAAATTCTTAGCGACAAATCTAGAAATTTCCCATGGAATCAACACATTAACCTTGATCGAACTCTTTCCCCTCATAAAGATCCCAACCAGATTGACATGTATATTCCCCAGAAATTTATTATCGATAATGAAAGCAGACATCTTTATGTAAAACTGCCCCAAGAGCTAAAAGATTTCCTCAATGCCGAGCCTGATCCTTATCAAATTCTCATCAAAGAATTTGAGCGTCTTAAATGGTTTATCGTAGAGAGAGGGTATAAACGACAACCCGATATTTCGTTGGAAAAAATTATTAATAATATTAATACAGGTTGGTCTCTTTATTTTCAAAAATTTGAAGAGGGTTTCAAAATGATAAAGCCTCATATCAATAAAATGAGGGTAGAAATGAGGGATAATGGCGTAACAATGAATTACTAATAACATTATCTGCCTAAAACCATATCATTGACATCCTACTGTTTTTTTTAACTACACTGCCGCGCAGACGCGCGGCGCTGGATTCCCGCTTTCGCGGGAATGACGCGGTATAAAATGAATAGGCTGGCCTTAATCTAATCCAACTCTACTCCTTCTTCTTCCTCACAAAACTCACGCTCCCAATCTCATCCATTTCTATCCGTTCCCGCCGCGCTGCCTCGCGCGCTTCTTCTTCGATGCGGTTCTGTTCAGCGATTTCATAGCGCTTTTGTTCTTCGAATAACTCCGCCAGTTTGTCGCGCGCGATGGTGACGGCCACCGCCGCCGCCTGGCGTTCGTTTTCCAATTCCCGTGCGCGGGCGATGGCCCATTTCAGAAACGCGCCGTAGGTCAGCGCCGTTTCCGGGTATTCGTTGACTGTCACCTGCTCGCGCGCCTGACGGATTTCGAGCTCCGCAATATCGCGTTCGATCTCATCGAGCCGCGCCTGAAGCTTGGCCAGCACCAACCGCTGCTCGTCCACATGCGTTTTCGACAATTTGATGAGCGTGGCGAAGGAAGGCATAATAGATGCTGCTTTAAAAAGGCGGCGTCATTCCGGCGAAAGCCGGAATCCATCTCCCACACCACACGCAAACACAGTGGCCCTCTTGCATCAAGTTTCGGAGATGGATTCCGGCTTTCGCCGGAATGACGAGTGCTTTTGGGATGCTTGGGTTACATTGATTCACTTATTTCTCTCCTCCCCCCAAAATCGCCGCCAACCTTGCATACCCATCCGCAAGAACGGCGCGTTCGTCTTTTCCTTGGGTCAGGAATTCCTCAAGGGGGCCATAGAAATTGATGGCCTCGTCCACGTCTTTGTTGGCGCCTTTGCGGTACGCGCCAAGGCGGATCATTTCCGCCATGTTTTCATAGGCGGCCAAATATTTCCGCGCGCGATCGACCAATTCGTTCTCTGCCGCCGAGTTGCAAGCAGGCATCGTCCGCGAGATGCTCCGCAGCACATTGATGGCCGGATAGCGCCCGCGCTCGGCAATCGCGCGATCCAGAACGATATGGCCGTCGAGAATGCCGCGCGTGGCATCGGCAATCGGCTCGTTGTGATCGTCGCCGTCGACAAGCACCGTGAACAGGCCGGTAATACTGCCTTTTCCGTCTTCGCCGGGACCCGCGCGCTCCAGCAATTTCGGCAGTTCGGCGAATGTCGTCGGCGGATAGCCCTTCGTCGTCGGCGGCTCGCCGGCCGCAAGGCCGATTTCGCGTTGCGCCATCGCAAAACGCGTCACGCTGTCCATCAGGCACAAAACGCTGTTGCCGAGATCGCGGAAATATTCCGCTACCGCGAGCGTCATGTACGCCGCCTGACGGCGCATCAGTGGCGCTTCGTCGGAAGTCGCCACAATAATCACGCTGCGCGCCAAGCCTTCGGGGCCGAGATCGTCGTGAATGAATTCCTGAACCTCGCGGCCGCGTTCGCCGATCAGGCCGATGATCGATACGTCCGCCGCCGTATAGCGGGCCGCCATCGACATGAGAATGGATTTGCCGACGCCGGAGCCGGAGAAGATTCCCATGCGCTGGCCGCTGCAGCATGTCAGAAACGTATTGAGCGCGCGTACGCCGAGATCGAGCTTGCCGCCAACGCGTTGCCGCGTATGCGCGGGCGGCGGCGTGTTGCGAACGGGATGCGGATTTTCGCCGACAGGCAATGGCGGGCCGCCGTCAATCGGCTCGCCATACGCGTTTATGACTCGGCCAAGCCACGCAGGCGTCGGCGAAATCGTCGGCTGCGATTCAGCCACTACAGCTTTACAACCAAGTCCGATTCCGTCCAGCGTACTGAAAGGCAGCAGCAGCGCGCGATCATCGCGAAAGCCGACGACTTCGCACTGCACAACGCGATCGCCGCGCGCGATAACATGGCAGCGCCCGCCGACGGATAAATGCCGCTCGACCCCCGCGACTTCGATGAGCAAACCCTGAACAGCCGTCACCCGCCCGAAAATTTTATAGGGCGACAAAGACTCGATATTAGCCATAAGGCGGGTTGTTTCAGGAGTCATGGTTTAGACGACGGGGAACAGAAGACAGAGAACGGATACAGCAAACTCCTTATATTACAAGGCGTTATACCATAATCAAGGCAGCAATCCTAGTGCGTATTTACCATATGTGAACAATCTTGTTAATAATGTTTACTTTTTTTTAACCCTTTTGGGCGAAATGGTGTAAAGTAAAGTTAACGTGATGTTACAGACCCCACCTGCGGTGACCTTGTTAATGTTTGCGTCCAAAAGGTTATCTTAGCCCACCTTTACCACGACGAGGTAGGATCATGCGTGTTTTGCTTGTTGAAGACGATGTCTCCGTAGCGAAGAGCATCGAGCTGATGCTTCAAGCGGAGGGTTTTATCGTCGATACGACGGATCTGGGCGAAGACGGCCTCGAAATCGGCAAACTTTACGATTACGACATCATCATCCTCGACCTTATGTTGCCGGATATCGACGGCTATGAAGTGCTGCGCCGCCTGCGCGCCGCGCGCGTAACGACGCCGATCCTCATTCTTTCCGGCCTGTCGGAACTAGACAACAAGATCAAGGGCCTCGGCTTCGGTGCCGACGACTATCTCACAAAACCGTTCGACCGGCGCGAACTTGTCGCGCGCATCCACGCCATCATCCGCCGCAGCAAGGGCCATTCCGACAGCGTCATCCGCACCGGCAAGCTGACGGTCAATCTCGATGCCCGCACAGTGGAAGTCGACGGATCGCCGCTGCACCTGACCGGCAAGGAATACGGCATTCTGGAATTGTTGAGCCTCCGCAAAGGCACAACGCTGACGAAGGAAATGTTCCTCAATCATCTCTACGGCGGCATGGACGAGCCGGAACTTAAGATCATCGACGTGTTCGTTTGCAAATTACGCAAGAAGCTGGCCAACGCGGCCGACGGCGAAAACTACATCGAAACCGTCTGGGGCCGTGGCTACGTCCTGCGCGATCCGCCGGGCTCCGAGAACATCAAGCCGCACGCCAAAACCGCGCAAGCAGCGGGATAATACGGTAGCGCCGCCCTCAACTGCCCACAACCTGCCGCGCAGGGGCAGACGGCTTGCTGTTCAAAACATAAAGACCGCGCTCGTTCTCCTTGGGCCTGAACTTTTCTGTAATCCCCAACACAGTTTCGGCGCCTCCCAGATATAAAACACCGTCCGGCGCCAAGATTGTGGCGAGAGCCTCCAGAACGCGCGTCTTCGTCGGCTGATCGAAATAGATCAGAACATTGCGGCAAAAAATGATATCGAACACGCCGACGGGGCCGAAATCCGTTAGAAGATTGCCTTCGCGAAACTGAACCATCTGGCGAATGTTTTCTTTGATCTGCCATTTGTCGGCGCCGATCTGCTGGAAGTATTTGACCAGCATAGTAATAGGCAAGCCGCGTTGCACCTCGAACTGGGAATAAATCCCGCTTTTTGCGCGCTCCACCATTTCCGACGAAAGATCTGTGCCGATAATTTCGATCTTCCAATCCCGGAATTTTATGGCTTCTTCGCTTAAAATCATGGCCAGAGAATAAGCCTCCTGGCCGCTCGACGCCGCCGCCGACCAGATTCGGATCTGTTTTTTAGCTGCGCGCGATTTTAGAAATTCAGGCAAAAGTATCTGCCGGAATTGATCAAAGGGTTTCTGGTCACGGAAGAAAAACGACTCGTTGGTCGTCATCGCCTCCGTGATGTCGCGCAACATTGCTTCCTCGCGTCGCGCACGGATGGATTGGGCTAAATCGTCAAGCGTCTTCATATTCCATTTTCGCGCCACGGGAGTCAGGCGCGATTCCAGCAGATAGGCCTTGTCACGCGTCAGAACCAAGCCCGATCGCTGTTTCACTAGAACGGCAAAGAGATCGAAATCATCCGGCTTCATGATTGCGACCCCTTGGCTATCTGACGCACGAAACTGCCGATGTCCACAAGCGGAAGAATAGCCGAGCATATGCCCGCCATCGCCACCGCGCCCGGCATGCCCCAGACAATGCTAGTGGCTTCGTCCTGCGCGATGACGGCGCCGCCGGCATTGACGATAATCTCGCTCCCCCTCAGGCCATCCTGTCCCATGCCCGTTAAAATGACGCACAAAATGCGTTTGCCGTACACGCCCACAAGCGAACGCAGCATGGGATCGACGGAAGGACGGCAGAAATTCTCCTGCGGGTCTTTGGTCAGCCTGACCGTGGCGCTCCCGGCTTTTGCCTCGATAAGCATATGATAATCGCCCGGCGCAATGTAATACTGCCCCGGCACAAGAACTTCGCCGTCTTTGGCTTCCACGCATACGACCTCGCACTGGCGCGAGATGTGCTCGGCCAGAATGGCCGTAAAAGACGATGGCATATGCTGCGTAATCACCACGGGCTGAGGCAACCCGGTCCCCATCGCGGCAATGACCTTGAAGAGAGCCTGCGGGCCGCCCGTCGAACTGCCGATGGCAATAACTTCGGGCCGCATGATCGGCTCTTTGCGTAGAACGACTTCTTTTTTCAGAATGACGCGCGTGCTGCGCGCCGCTTTTCCCGCCGATGAGGCCCCCCCCCTTTCCGACGGAAGAGTTGCCGCACCGCCAGCCACCGGATGCCCACCGACAGGAACCCGTACGCCCGACCGGCGCGCCAAAGCGCCCAAAGCTTTGACCTTTTCAATCAATTCACGTTTAAATTCGTCGGCGGCCATAACCGCGCGACTGGTGGACGGCTTGAAAAGGTAGTCCGTGGCCCCCAAAGACATGGCCTTAAGGCTTATTTCGGCACTTTTCTGCGTCAGCGTTGAAGCTATGATAACTTGAACCGCGCCGTCGATGGCCTTCAGTTGCGGCAATGCCGTTAGCCCATCCATGACAGGCATCTCGATATCGAGCACGATGACATCGACCGGATTGCGCAGCAGCGACTTTATAGCCACCTCTCCATTACTGACAGACGAGGTAACCCGTAGGATTGGGTCTTCTTCCAGCGCGCGCCCAATGGCGCCGCGAATGAACGCCGAGTCATCGACGATCATGACGTTGTAGACATCCGTCTTCGGGTCTGGTTGCTCGTTTTTGCTCTGACTATCCATATCCGCCAACTATTTTCATGCCGGTACTACGCATCGATCACACCAAGTTGACAAAGCTTGCTGTGCACGATATCCGCGTCAAACGGCTTCATGATGTATTCGTTGGCGCCAGATGTCAGCGCTTCCTGAATATGTTTAATGTCATTCTCCGTCGTGCAGAAAATAACGACAGGAACGTCCCCGCCCGGCATCCGGCGCAACAGGCGAAGGAATTCCATGCCGTCCATGACCGGCATATTCCAGTCCAGCAGCACGACATCAGGCATTTTTTTCTGGCAGGCTTCGAGGGCTTCTTTACCGTTTTCAGCCTCCTCGCAACCAAAGCCTATGGCGTCAAATATCTGCCGGGCTACTTTGCGTATGACCCGGCTGTCGTCAACAAGAAGACATGTTTTCATTGAAATATCTACCCCCCCCCCGCATCCTGCGGCGTCAGGCTGCCGCCATTTCCTCGAGCCGCAGCAGCCGCTTCACATCCAAAACGATCAGCAAAGAATCCTTGAGTCTGTAGACACCATCTGAAATTTCACGCCAGCGCTCATCGATCGTCGCCGGCGTTTTTTCATAGTCTTTCGCCGCCAGCCCCATGACTTCGCCAACCTGATCGACGATCAGACTATAGAACTCGCCGCCGTAATCAACAACAACGCTCATGTTAACGCTATTACCGTCGCGTGGCGGCAAGCCAAGCCTCGTACGCACGTCGATCGCCGTCACGATGCGACCGCGCAAGTTGAGCGAACCGGCAACCTCCTTGGGCGCGAGCGGTACGCGTGTGATCTTCTGCGGCCCCAGCACGTCCTGAACCTGAAGAACCGGAATACCGAAGATCTGGTTATCGATGATCATGGTCACGAATTCGCGGCTCGCGACATCCTCAACGACAACCGGATGCGTCGCACCGGACTTAACGGGAAGGTTGGCCGTCATGCGCTCTCTCCTGTTTTAAGGTCTAAATTCATTGAACGTTTTTCTCAACCGCCGTACTCGCACCGCCAATCGTCTGCTGTAAGGTCGCTAACAGGGCTTCACGGTTAAACTTGGCGACATAATCGGTAAAGCCGGCTTGGCGGCCGTGCTCTATGTCACGCGGCGATGCGTACGATGACAGCGCGATGAAAGGCACGCCGCTCCAGCGTCCGCCATTCTTTTTCACGGTCGTGGCGAACTCGAAGCCGTTCATGCCCGGCATTTCAATATCGCTGACGATGGCATCGAAATCCGCGCCCTCTTCCTGCATTTTGAATGCCTGTTCCGCACTCTCGGCTGTCGTGACGTTATAGCCCGCCACCGTCAACAAGGGCGTAAGAAGATTACGGAAGAACGGGCTGTCATCAACCAGAAGAACGCGCGGCGAGTTATCCTCGCCAAAATCGGTATCTTCCTTCGTGCCAAACCAGTTCTGGTAGGCCTGCGCCAGATAATGGCAGGTGTCGACGACATCCGTCGCCTTGCCGACAATAATCGCGCTGCCGAGAAAACCAGGACGCTGCGCCGAAAGATTGACCTGCATCCGGTCCTCAACGATATCGATGATTTCATCGACGATAAGCCCCATGCTCCGTTCCTGATCGCTGAAAACGAGGATCGGCTGCAGGCCTTCTGTTTTAAGCTGCAGATTGGGATCGATAGGCACCAGCGGCATGAGCTTGCCGCGGTATTGCACCACAGGCTTGTTGTCGGAGTATTCCACCGTCTTGAGATCGATTTCCTCCAACCGGGCCACAAGCGACAACGGTACGGCCTTCGGCGCAGTGCCGCTGGCGCGGAACAGAAGCATGGATTGCTTGCTGTCGGCGTGCGAACTATGAGCTGCATGCGACAGATGAGCCGTCGTGGTGGCGGGACCTGTGTGAATCTCACCGGCATGGGATGCCACGCCATTCGGATCGAGGATCATGACGACGCTGCCGTCGCCCAGAATGGTGTTGCCGGAAAACATGTTGATGTTACGCAACATAGGCGACACAGGCTTGACGACGATTTCCTCCGTATCGAACACGCGATCGACGATGATGCCGAAGGACGAATTGCCGACTTGAATGACGATGATGAAAGCCGTGTCGGCCGCATTTTTATCGGCGCCTAGCTGCAACGCGCGGCGCAGAGAGACGAGCGGCAGCAAATGATTGCGTAAACGCAACACAGGCGTGTTGTTGATATGCTCGATGCGATGCTCGCTCTGCGCCGAAGCATGAACCAGTTCGACCACGCAGATTTGCGGCACGGCAAAACGCTCGCCCCCGCATTCGACGATCAGGGCCGAAACAATGGCGAGCGTCAATGGGATCTTGATGAGGAAACGCGATCCCTTGCCTTCCGTGGATTGCATTTCGACGGTACCGCCGATTTTCTCGATGTTCGTTTTGACGACATCCATGCCGACGCCGCGCCCGGAAATAGCCGTGACCTTCGTCGCCGTGGAGAAGCCGGGCCTGAAGATGAATTGCATGACCTGCTGTTCCGACATGCTCACGAGTTCGCTTTCGGTGGTCAGGCCGTTCTGCAGCGCCTTGGCCTTGATCTTGTCGATCGCAAGCCCGCGTCCATCGTCGGAAATCTCGATGATGATATGCCCGCCTTCGTGATAGGCATTGAGCAAAATTATGCCTGTTTCTTGTTTGCCGGCTTGTATACGGTCTGCGGGAATTTCGATTCCGTGATCCGCCGAATTGCGGACCATGTGGGTGAGAGGATCCTTGATGAGCTCCAGAACCTGTCGATCAAGCTCGGTTTCGGCGCCGACCATCTGCAAGTCGATCTTCTTGCCGAGTTCGAGCGAAAGATCGCGCACGATGCGCGGCAGTTTCGCCCATGCATTGCCGATGGGTTGCATACGCGTTTTCATCACGCCTTCCTGCAATTCCGACGTGACGTGGTTGAGGCGTTGCAACGGTGCGGCAAAGGGGCTGTCCTTCTGGCTTCGCAAGATCTGCATGCACTGATTGCGGGTCAGCACCAGCTCGCTGGCGATCACCATCAGGCTCTCCAGCAGGCGGACATCGACACGGATGCTTTGGCCGGCAACCACCGATTCCTTTATGCCGCCGGCATCTGTAATGCCGCTGGTGTCCGTCGTATCGAGCTCCTGTTTTTTGGCCGCTTGAGACGGTTCAGCTTCCTTTGCTACCGGAATGTTTTTCCCCGTTTCCGCTGCCGGTACCGGGGTGAAATTTGGATCTTCCTCAACCACGGATTCCTCCTTTGGCTTTGGTTTTGGTTCTGGCGAAGATACAGGCGCAGACGCAAGGCCATCTGACCCGCCCCCCTCTGCCAACACATTCAGAGCTGCAATAAGTTCGTCATCGTTTCCGGGGGCTTCGGCTTGCGTTTCCTCCAAAATGGCCAGCAAATTCTTGATTGCGTCGATTGATTTCAGAATCAGGCTGACAGCTTGAGGCGTTATGGACAGTTTGCCATCCCGGAATTTACCCAGGACATTTTCGCCTGCGTGAGCCAAACGCTCCAGACGAGGCAGGCCGAGAAAGCCGCATGTGCCCTTGATCGTATGAACAAGGCGAAAAATGCTGTCGAGGAGCGCCGGGTTATTTGGATTCTGCTCAAGTTTCACCACTTCGGCATCGACCTTGGCAATACTTTCTGCTGTTTCCGTCAAAAACTCGCACAAAAGATCATCCATTTTGGAGCCCTCGAGTTGTATGTCGTTAAAGGCTTGCGCCTTAAGCCTAACAATATGGTTAGCAATCCTTAATAAACCACTTATGCGGTACGGTTCTCATCGTATTCGGGAGTGACCGACAAAATGAAATCAAGTCTATCAGGCCCCGGCGCGCATGAATGGATATGCAGGTCGAAATATGCCGCGAATCTGCCTGTTATATAGGGCTGTATGCTACGGGGAGTCAGTTCCTCGATGGCAGTCGTGCCTTCCATCGCCGCTTGGAAAACCGGTGACAACTGCGCGTTTCGCCCGCTGATTTCGATTCGGCATCCCAAACGCCCGGACTCCTCGAACCGATGCAGCGTTATCGCGCCGCCATAGGCCAGAATTTCTTCCGATAGTATCAATAAGTTAATAAGGGTTTTCAGGCCGCCGCGATACCCGGCAAATCGCTCGTCCGGGACGGATTCAGGCCAATCCAGCGTTATTTTGCCACCGGAAATATATTGCTGCACTACCAGCCGAACATCCTTGATGGCCAGATTCTCCTCACTCCCCGCGCGTCCGTAAGCCAAACGAAACAAGCGCAGGCGCCGGGCCGCGTGACTGGCGCTGTCGGCGATCAGCTTCATGGCCTCGTCCGCGACCGAATCACCGATGTCCTCGATCAGCTCCACGCCGTTGTTGATGGCGCTGACCGGGCTGACCAGATCGTGGCAAACTTTCGAGGTCAAAAGCTCAAGAACGCGGAGGTCGATTTGCATTAGGGGTTAAGGGTTAGGGGTTAGGGAATAACTGAATGGCGAAATTTGCACTGTTACCAGATAAGAGTTGCCGAATAATTGTTAATGGGCGATTAATGTTTTCGGGGTGTCCTTGTTAACCCCTAACCCCTAACCCCTAAACCCCTGACATGAAAATCGCCTTCGTCGCCTCCTCTACGCCGCAAGCTCAAGAATCGTTTCAAATCCTGAAAGCGCGTTATGGTTCCGTCGCGCTGAAGGATGCGGATTGCGTCGTGACGATCGGCGGCGACGGGCTTGTGTTGAAAACATTTTACAGCGTTGTCGATCACAACAAGCCGGTGTTCGCGATGCGCCGGACGAGTTCAGTCGGTTTTCTGTGCAACGACTACGATGTCGACGACTTGCCGCAGCGTCTTGCACAAGCCCAAAAAGTCGTCCTGCATCCTTTGCGCGTGGATTGCGTCACGGCGGAAGGCGCAAAAGCATCGGCGCTGGCCGTCAATGAAATCGTTATGCTGCGGGACACGCCACAATCGGCGAAACTGCGCGTGCTGGTGGACGGCATCGAGCGCATCGAGCGTTACAGCGGCGACGGTCTGTTGGTCGCTACGCCCGCGGGCAGCACAGCTTACAATCACTCGGCGGGCGGACCGATCATGCCGCTGGACGCCAACACGCTGATTATGACCGCCATTTGCGGATTCCGTCCGCGCCGCTGGTCTTACGCTGTTTTGTCGCAAAGCATGGTTGTCGACATCGAAGCACTGGAAACGGAGAAAAGGCCCGTACGCATCGAAGCCGGGCCGCAAAGCATCCATCACGTCAAGCACGCCAAAATAGAACTGGACCGCACCGTTAACTTCACCCTGCTCTTCGATCCCGATCAGCACCTGGGCGAACGCATCGTGCAGGAACAGTTTATGGCGTGATCCTTCCACGCGTCATCTCCGCCCCTGTGGATAACTTTTCACATAAAACATACAGCCTAGCCGCCTGAAAACCTTTGCCTTTCCCGGTCGATTCGCCTAAGTCGTTAACCATGATGCTTTTCGGGCATTCCTTCGGTATTGTGATCCTTCCATGAGCGCTTCACCCGGTAAAAACAGCAACGTCGGCGGCGTGTCGGTCTTTGTGCTAAGCACAGTCGCCTTCCTGTGCGTGGCGATGATCGGCGCAACCGGTTACATGAAATACCAGCTCGATCGTTCGGAGATCGCGCTCGCCGCACCCGATTCCAGCTTCACGCCGGATCAAGAGATATACGAAAAAACGCTGCACGCGCTTGGCTACGGAGGTTTTCTGGGCTCGGCGCAAACGTTCATCGCCCAGCACGATAAAACAGTGCTGGAAGACATGAAGCAGGATCTGAAAGCGGCGCGGGATACCCTCAACCGCCTTCCCGATAAAACGACAGCATCCGTGCGCCACGATGTGCAGGCCATCCTCGCCGTTTTCGACGCTACACAAACGAAGGCCGAACAAAACGTCGACAACCCCGCGGGATTCACGAACGCCGATCTGTTGTCCGCGCAGGCGGCGTTGCCCGTTCTCGATTCACGCCTGCAAGCCGCCGTCGCGACCACGCGCCTGAGAGCGCAGGACGAGTTCAAACTCTGGGGCCTTAGCCTGACGCTGGTAGCGTGGTTGAGTTTGATCCTCGCTGCTGCAATGGCAGCGGGATTGCATGCGGCGTTACGCAACCGGCAATCGGTGCCGCTTCACGCTTTGGCACAGAGCGTTGAAAATCTCTCGCGCGGCGACATGCAGACCCCCGTCTGGGGCATGGAACGGCGCGACGCGATTGGCGAACTTGCGCGCGCAGTCGATCTTGCCCGCTATCATTTTAGCCGTTTGCCCGATCTGTCGCTGATGAGCGATCAGGGCCCGGTGCGAATCCGGTTCGAGGGCGAAACGCATTCGCTGTTCGAAGCCATGATGAAAAACATCACGGAAGAATACGAACGCGCGCGATCCGAAACCTCCGGCTATACCGGCACCATCGCCTCGCAGCAGGAAATTCTGACCACTGTGGCGACGCGGCTCAATGCGCTTTTAGGTCAAGTCGAAAAGCATAGCACCGCCAACGACCTTGCGTTGCAGAAGCTGGCGAGCACGTTGGCCAATTCCGCGCAGTCGCTCACGCAAACGCAAGAGAAAGGCGCCGCGCAGATTGGCAAGCTCGTGCCGTATATGCAGGAACGCGCCCAAAACATGGCGGAAGTGACGCGCATCGCCGGAACGCAGATGAGTCAAATGCTGCAAAACCTGATGCAAGTCGAACAGTCTTTGCGCGGCAACGCGACGCAAAGCCAGCAGATCATTCAGCAACTCGCCGGGGATGCCAATCAGATGGGCGAGCGCCTGTTTGCAACCGTCAATCTTCTGCAAGCCAGCGGCAAAGTGCTGACCGAAACCACCGAAATGACGCAGAGCCGCTTAAACGAAGCTGTCAATACGCTGAGCAAGGGCGAAATCAATCTGCGCGATATTATCGCGCGCGCCGAAAATCGTTTGAACAGCACGGCCAACGCGGAGAAAACCATAGCCTCCCTTGCTACGCGCACGGAATCCAGTTCCGCGCGCATGGACTCCGCCGTGACCGCCATGAGCGAACGCCACGACAAACTCAGCGAACAGATTGTCCTCGCCACGCATCGCATGGAAGCCATCGTCGCCAGCTTCGATTCCGCCCAGCGCTCGATGGGCGACACCATGCAAGCGATCCAGCGCGACGGCAGCGCGCTGAACAGCCTGATCCAGGAATTGCGCGCCAATAACGAGCAGTTGCTCGCCAGCGTCGGCCACAACAACCAGGCCAACGTCGCCGCCGTGCAAAACCTGGCGGAACGCAGCAATGCCCTGATGCAAAAACTGGAAGCGCAGATTACGCAACTCGCCGCGGCATCTGGCGCGCGGATCGACTCGATGGCCGCGCATGGACAGGCTTTTGCCCAGCAGGCGCAAGCGACGACGGCGGCCTTGTCGCAAGCCGTTTCGGCCTTCAGCAAAACGGGGGCCTTGGTCGCGCAAAGTCATGACAAACTCGCGACGCTGACGGATCATATGGAATCCGTCATGCAACGCCTTAACATCCTCGGCCAACTCACTGGAACGCTTGGAAATGTGGCGGGGCAACTTGGCCAGTTGGTCCCGTCGCTGTCGCAGGATCACGGCTCCTCCGGCGCCGCCATTGCGGCGATGCCTGAATCGCTGAGAAAAGAATTGCACGAACAAGGATACAAAACGGCGGAGCAGATCCAAAGTTTGCACGATCAGCTGACTCAAACCGTCGTCTCGCAGGTGGCGGAGCCGTTAGGCCAACTGGTGGCCGTGTTGATGCAGCACAGCGGCGCAATGAGCAGAGAACAAACGGCGGTGCCCGACGCCTTGCTGACGGAATTGCAAACGCAATGGGGACGCGCGCTGGCCGAAATTAAGATGATGCACGAACAGATGGCTCAAATTGTCGCGCAGCAAGTGGCCGGATCGCTCAGTCAACTGACGCCTCTTTTGACGCAAGGCCACGCAGGAGACGGCAGCGCGGTTATGGCTTTGCCCGATGCGTTGCTGAAAGAAGTGCAGGATCAGTGGTATCAAGCCATGATTCATATCGAGGCGATGCACGATCAGCTCGCGCAGATGATCGTCGCCCAGAAGGATCAGTTAGAAACACGCCTTATCGTCATGGACAAGAAGCTCAAAGCGTCCCCCGCTGATGATCAAAACACCCCGCAGCAAACCGCGATCGGTTAGACAGGATCAAAACCTATACCAAAATATTGTAACTTCCCGACGATGGAGAAACATTCAAACCCGAAGGGATGTTATAAAGGCTTAGGGATGGGGAATATGCCTGTGCCAAACTATTTGCGAGCTGCGCATTGGGATTAAGGGAGCTTGTGTTGTTTTCATTTTGCGCCAGTACATTCACAAGTCCAAGGCCGCTCGACGCTGAGTAGGCGGGTTTGGCTGCCGTCCTGGGGGCTTGCGCCTGACCTGACGTTGACGATGCTGGAACTAGAACCGGCGCCGCATTCGTCAGGCTATAGACGACGTCGATCGTGCCGCTTCCGTCTGTAGAGATGCTGGAGATTTCGAGGCCGGAAGCGCCCGAACTCTGCACGGTTGCCACACCGGAACCTTGGTCAGGAACCTTTTGGCCAGACGGAATCTGATTTAGAATGCTTTGCGCCACAACATTGTAGGAAGTGTAGGAAGTCGCATCCAAGTTGCTTCCGGACACGGAGGTGCCCGTCCTGATAAAATTGTCCCCATTGCCGGCATAAACGTCAGACAGGGCCATGGCTTGATCGGCGGCCTGTGCTTTTTGTTTTTTTGATGCATCGCTTGGCAGACCAAAAACGATGCTCAATGTATCGGGGCTGAAGGTGTGACTTAGAGACGTATAATTTAGCCCATTGGCGGAAAAATTCGCATCCAGCAGAGATGGCAAACCAGTTGAGGGGTCCTGCGTATTAATAAGAACATCGCCCTTGGCTTCGAGGCGGTTACTAGAGAAAACCGTTTTGTTGATGCCTACCGCCGTGGAGGTTGGCAGGGTGGCTGAAAAAGAAAGTGCAGATATACTCATATATATTTTCCACCTAAAATGTTTTTTCGTAGAAATAGATTCAAGCGAATAATGACTTTATATGAATGGCTCTACATTACCTTTTTTAACTTAAAAAAACGTAAAACAGATAAGTTATGGGTGGATTTTTATATAAAATTTATAAATTGCTTAACGATGAATTACTCTTTTGGATCCATGAAAAAAAAGACCCCGGATGGGGTCTTTTTTTTATGAAATGGCGCCCGTTAATCGACGTGATTCGAACGGATTTTAGGCAAGATGTAGAGAAGTTGTACAGCATGATACCATCTGAGACAAAAGAGTGGTTGAAAGCTGTGGTTGATGGAGCTTCACAGACCTCCTGCAAGGCGGCGTAGGGGTTCTGTTTCTGGCCAGCGCAAAGACTTTGAATGCGGCCACGCCACCGACGCGCAGGGCGCATCGTTAGGCGTGCTGAGTACGGCGCATGTGCTCGTCATGCGAAGTCACATGACGGGCGGCGCCTCGTGCCGCAAGCGGCACAATTTGCTTGGCAAGTAAAGGTGGCGGCTCCTGCCGCAGTGCCAAATTTCAGGTGCCTGTTTTACAGATCGGCTGGCCGAATTTACAGCATTATGACACAGGGGGCCGGAAAGGAACACCATGAGATTGCACAACCGTTTTCAGCGCGCGAAGGGCGTATTGTCTAACAGGCAAAATCACAGGGGCGGCGAGCCCTGGTTAGCGCTATTATGCGAATATGCTCTGGCGAAGCTTATGCGAACGGCCATGTTTTTTGCCTGCTAGGCAACTTTGCGGGAGCGGAAATGCCGGTTTAGCGGTATAGTGCAACTATACTCGCGGGAGGCGTAGATAAAAACACCGGTGAGCTTTGAGGCCGCGTTTGCTGAATGGGAAAAAGACATGACGGGGGACAAGTTGGTTCAATGTCCAGAAGAAAAAGTTTCCTCCAGCATCTTTGCTCCAGCACAACGGGCCCTATAGCGATTCTTTGTGCTAGGATGTGAGTATGATCAAAAGAGACAGCGCGCGCGATGCGCGTTGGCGACGGGCAAAGATTGTTGGAACAAATCAAGCCGCTTGGGAATTTTCCCGGCGGCTTTTTTGTGCCTGAGAGCGGCGCTCATTGAACCGCGCCGTCTCTCAAAGAACCAGACCGTCAAGCGAACATGATTGGGCCTGTCTGCACCGGTGGCGCTTTAGCGCCACCGGAAGGACTTGTCGCGTCCGGTCGGCGTTTCACGTTGACCAACATTTTAACGGAAAGACAGGAAGGAAGGACGATTATGAAAAATGACAACAAATATACGAGCCGCGAGGCTTGGCTCCAAGCCGCGACAAACAGCCTGCGGCCCTATTTTGAAAAGCTCAGCTACAGATTGCCGGAGAAAATCCGGTTCGCCATTGCCTTCACGTCGGGCGGCAAGAAGGGGCTGGCCGGAGAATGCTGGCGCCCGGAGTCCTCGGCGGACGGACATTACGAGATCATCATCAAAGCCGATAGGGATGATCCGGTCGATATTTTGGGCATCCTCGTCCATGAACTTGTCCATGCGCTTTTGCCGCTTTCGGCCAAGCACGGGAAAAAGTTCAAGGCGATTGCCGGTCGGGTCGGGCTGGAGGGCAAGATGCGGGAGGCTGCGCCAGGCCCTGTCTTGCATGAGCGCTTAAGCTCCATTGCCGAAAACCTCGGCCCGCTTCCGCACGCGAGGCTGGACTTTGCCACACGATCCGACGCGCCCAAGAAATCGGGCGTTCGGATGTTGAAAGCCGAATGCAGCGCAGCATGCGGCTATACGATCCGGCTCATCCCGAAATGGGCCAAAGTCGGCTTGCCGGTTTGTCCCGTCGATCCCAAACACGGGCGCCTTCGCTGCATCCTGCCGGATGATAGCGACGACGATGGCGACGAAGACACAGGCCACGTACGCGCTTAAGCGCCGAGAAAAAACCACAACACATCGGAAAGGCCGCGAGCGCGGACGGCATGGCTGTCCGCGTAGCGCTGAAACTTTGTCCAAAAATATGAATGGAGGTTGCCATGTCTCTCAACAAATATACCGAGTTGCAGGCGATTCATGATCAGCTTCGCACAGCGCAATCCATAAAACAGCAACGGACGAGTACGGCAGCGCAAAATCTCGGTTCGGCTTTGGCTCTGGCATTGGATGACAAACCAAGCCTTCAAAATGTCGCACATGGTCTGACCGAAGAAGGTGTCACCCCGAATTTCTCAAAAAGCTCTGCGCAAGTTGAGAGTTGGGTAATACCGCAAGCGGTAATACCCAACTCCGGCGAGCTAAAGCTCAAGGATACCCGTAAACAGAAAAAAGGCGCCGCCGCACATAAAAGGCTGAGCCCGCTCTCCGTGCGTTTGTCGGAGTGTCAGAAAGAGACCGTTCGCACAAAAGCACGGGAAGCCGCCATGCCCGTCAACGCTTTCGTCAAGTACGCCCTTTTTGGAACTGATTATGATCCCACCCTGCGAAACCTTTTGCATAAGACTTATTGCGAGCTGACGAAGCAAGGCATCAATCTCAATCAGATCGCCAAGCAATTGAACGGCGGCACGGCCACACCAGAACAAGGCATAGCTATGCTTGAAGCCTTACGTGTTCCGTGGAGCCAAACACTACGTGCCGTTGGCAATGCGCTGACTGGAGGTGGCCCCATGCCCTGATCAAGAACATAAAAGGCCATTATCCGATCCAAACGCCCCTTTCCGATGAAAGGGGCGTTTTTTGTTTCCGCCACAACAAGCAAAAGATATTACGCAAGGAGGGTTCTTATGTCAGAAAATGCCGATCATGATTTATGCCCTGCCCATACAGGCAAGGGGTTCATCTCATGCAAACCGGATTACAGAAAGTTCCAGGCAATGCTCAACGAATATTGCCCCGCCAAGCCCGTCACGGAAACCGAGGCGGAAGACGCCTACCGAAATTTAGGCGAGTTCGTGAGCTTGCTGGTGCGCATCAATGAGCGCGTCGGTGCGGTGAAGATGGGGGATTGGCCCGATCCTTCGGAACCTTTGGAACGAACATAACCGTGACCGAGGAAAGTATGGTTAAGCTGGTATCAAAAAACGCCATCATTTCGGTGCGAATTTATTAACAGCCAAACCTTGTTAACACAAAAATAACCATAACTCCTTGAAAGTATTATATTATTTGTATCAACCCGCCTCTTTTTGATACTCTCAGTTTGCCTGTTTCACCGATTTTATTTTTTGAAACTTTTTACAAGGGCCAAAGGAGGCATTATGGATACCGTATTAGATGCCAGCTGTGTTGAACAAAGCCTTTTGAAGGTTTATCCTCCTATGATGATGCCGGAGAAACAACAGCAACAGGAGCCTGATGTTGCGCCCCTCGAAAGAGGAATGAGCGTTGACGGCGATATTTATGTCGTGAAGGGCAAAAACATTTTTATAGAAGACACCGAGACAAGCAAATCCAGTTTCGTTATCGATCTGATCCACGGTGCGTACTATGTCACTAAGTTGGTGAAGAGCAGCCGTAATTATTGGCACGCAGAAGATTACAAGAGAGACGAGACGGGGAACTTTATCCCCCTTTCCCGTGAAGATGAGAAACTCTTGTACGATTATTTCAAGAAAATGGACGAAGAAGCGGCCAAAGCCGATCCATCTTCGCCTCGATCGCCTTTCGACGAGTTCGTTATAAGCCATTTTTCCGAGGCAGCTGAAAAACCGGAAAAAGGAAAACCACGGAAAAAGAACCGGAGCCTCCGACTGATTTCCTGAGACAAGGAAACAGGAGGTGGCCATGCCTGCCCCATTAGACATCTTCGACGGCAAATCGCTGGCCGAAATTTTTGAGATCGTCAGAAATGAACTCAAAAAAGGCCAAAAAGTATTCTTGCACACGGGGCGATTTGTTGCCTGGTCAGGCCCCGACACAAAACTGAAAAATTTTAAAGTGGGGCTGCCATCCCCTCCCCCCATCACTAATGGTAAACGGGCTGAAAAAATAATCGATGAGTGGCCCCAAACCGTATGGCTTGAAGGCTCACCGATGGGCCAATTTTTGTTTGTTGACAACGACCTTTATGCCGGAATTCGCAAGGCCGTTGGTGCCGATAAAAACAAAACAAAAAAGCCATTAGCTAACGACGCTATCGACGAAATCATGGCCGAAATTTCCTACGCTTATATCAAGGCAGGCTTTGGACATTGTCAGACGGCGGTTTGTGGTGCGGGCATCAAGCGGATGTTCCGAAAAGCCGAGTTAGAAGCCCTTGTGAAACACAGGCGCGTAAAAACAATTGCAAAGCTTCCTCGAAAACTCGTGATGGAGTTCTCCCGTATCAATGCTGATGAAGCCTTTCAGATTGTTTTCTCCATGGAGTTTTTTAGAGCCGAACTGAGGGCAAGAACCCACAAGAGCCCGGATTCTGATCGCGACTTGGAGCAAAGACTTTACGCGATAAAGAAAGAGCGGGAAAATCATAGGGCCACATCAAAACTTCTCTCCCCAGTGTGGGAGAGAAAACGAGACGAAAGGCGTCGAGTCATCTTCAGAAAATACAAGCTGGAGCCGTTATACGATAGATTAAAGGCTCTTAATCTCCCACTCACATCCTCGCCTCAAAAACGCCCGGCCAAACGACCTAAAGTCGCTGTAGGCGTATTAGCCCATTAATTGGCGGTGTTCGGGCATTAGGTTCTTCAATCGGTCAAATATTGTGTTTGGCACATTTTTGTATTGCCGATAATGTGTTGCGCGATCTTTATGGACAGAATCACGCTGACCAAAGACCGCACAGAAGGCGGCAACCAATGTTCGATAAATACCTGACTGAACTTAATCGTCTGTATCGCTCCGGCAATGCAACCGAGCACAGCTACCGCCCCGCCTTACAGGATTGCCTGACGCACCTGCTCAAGAATGTGCAAGTTACAAATGAGCCGAAGCGCCAGAAATGCGGCGCCCCGGATTACATTCTGACACGCCGCAAAATCGACATTGGTTATATCGAGGCTAAAAACATCGGCGTTGATCTAAATCACGTCGAGCGCGGCGGCAAGGATGACGACCAATGGCAGCGTTATACGGAGTCCCTCGATAACATCATCCTGACTGACTATTTGGAATTCCGTTTCTTCCTGAACGGTCAGAGAGTCGAACAAATCCGCATTGCTGACGCAACATCTACCGGCATTATTCCCAAGCCCGAAAATTTCACCCGCTTGCAAAACCTGTTGATGGATTTTGCGGCGTTCCAGGGACAGACGATCAAGTCGGCCAAGAAGCTGGCCGAGATGATGGCGCGTAAGTCGGCACTCATGCGTGATGTGTTTTTCAAGGCCGTCACCGATGAAAGCGCTGGGGAAAGCAGCCTGAAAGATCAGCTTAAAGCTTTCCAAACCGTGCTGATGCACGACATGGACGCGGCGCAGTTCGCGGACGTGTATGCCCAGACAATTGCCTACGGCCTGTTTACGGCGCGGCTGCATGACAAAACCGTGAAAGATTTTTCACGCGCCGAAGCCCTGACCCTCATTCCAAAATCCAACCCGTTCTTGCGGCAGTTGTTCCAGTATGTCGCTGGCCCCGATCTTGACGACCGCGTGGTCTGGATCGTCGATGCTTTGTGCGAAGTGTATCGCGCCGCCGACTTGCACGCGATTTTGAAAGATTTTGGCGTCACCACCGGACAAAACGACCCCATTCTGCATTTCTATGAAACCTTCTTGGCGGAATATGATCCCAAGCTGCGGAAATCGCGCGGCGTCTGGTACACGCCGGAACCCGTCGTGCGATTTATCGTCCGCGCGATTGATGACGTATTGAAAACCCACTTTGGCCTGAAGGAAGGGCTTGGCGATACCAGCAAGATCACAATTAAGGTCGACGGTCATGCGGGCGGAAAGCCCATCAAGGTTAATGAGACGGTTCACAAAGTCCAACTGCTCGACGTTGCAACCGGTACCGGCACGTTTCTGGCCGAGGTCGTCAAACAGATTTACGCCCGCTTCAAAGGGCAGGAAGGGATGTGGAGCGGCTATGTCGAAGAGCATCTTTTGCCGCGCATGCACGGGTTTGAATTGCTGATGGCATCTTATGCCATGTGCCATATGAAGCTGGACTTGCTGTTGACGGAAACCGGCTATCGCCCATCCAAGACGGGCAACCCGCCACGCCTCAGCGTCTATCTGACCAACAGCCTTGAAGAACATCACAAGGACTCGCACCTGCCCTTTGCCAATTGGCTATCGCAAGAAGCCAATGCTGCCAGCCGTATCAAACGCGAAATGCCAATTATGGTGGTGCTTGGAAATCCGCCGTATAATAGTAGCAGCACAAACAAAGGTGAGTGGATTAGCAATCTTCTGCGAGACTACAAAACCGGCTTGTCCGAAAAGAAGTCCAACATTGAAGATGATTATATTAAATTCATAAGACTGTCAGAGTTTTATATAAACAAAAATAAATCTGGAATTGTGGCGCTAATCACAAATAATTCATTTATCGATGGCGTTACACAAAGGGTCATGCGTTATCATCTTTTACAGACCTTTGATGAATTATACATATTCGATCTTGGTGGAGATGTGAAAAAAGCAGAAGCATTGGGTTCAGATGGCGCAGACCAAAATGTGTTTGATATTCAACAGGGTGTGTCTATCTCCGTCTTCATCAAGAATTCGGGAAATAAAAAATCCCTTGGAAAAGTCTATTATAGAAGCCTTCGGGGCAAGAGGCAGGATAAGTACGACATTCTCAGCGCTGGCCGGTTAATCAAATCCGATTTCTGTGAAGTGGCTATTCAGGAACCAAATTATTTTTTCTACCCTAGAGATTATGGCCTTGCAGCCAGTTATGAATCTTTTATTGCAATTAATGAATTGTTTTCAGAGTACAGCAGCGGGATACAAACGAAAAAAGATGATGTGGCGATTCAGTTTCTTGAAGCTGACATTGATAATGTGGTGGGTGATTTCAGAAATCTAGACGTTGAGAGTCTCAAGAAAAAATACCATGTTGATGATGACGGCGTGTGGAAAGCCAGTCTTGCAAAGAATGATATTCTAAGCGGCGATTTTAATATACTGCCAATCCAGTATCGGGTTTTTGATTTCCGCTATACAGCCCTAACAAAAAAATCTGGCGGCTTCTTAGGGCGCCCTCGATACGACATTATGCAGCACATGGTCAGTGGCAGAAACATCGGCCTGATTGTGAACCGGCAACATGTAGGTGAAGGATTTTCATTCGTTTTTATAACAAAATTCATTTGCAACCACGGCACCTTCTATCTAGGCAATAGAGGACAAGATTATTTGTTGCCCTTGTATCTATCCGTGAATGACTTGGCCTCAGGTGGGCGACCTTCCACAAATTTAAATCCCAAAATCTATAAAGCCATTCAGAAAATCATTCCCGATGTTCAGCCGCAAAGCCTCTTCGATTATATTTATGCCGTGCTGCACAGCTGCGCCTATCGCCAGCGCTATGCCGAATTTCTGAAATCCGATTTTCCGCGCATCCCGTACCCAAAGGACAAGAAAACCTTTCATGCCTTGGCCGCCAGAGGCGCAGAGTTGCGCGAATTGCACCTAATGGAAAGCCCCGCGCTGGACACGCTCATCACGACCTATCCGACAGGCGGCGATCATGAAGTCGTCGCGCTGCGCTGGGAGGATACAAAGGGCAAACCCGGCCTTGGCCGCGTCTGGATCAACCCGACGCAGTATTTCGACAACGTGCCGCTCACCGCATGGAATTTCTACATCGGCGGCTACCAACCCGCCCAGAAATGGCTCAAAGACCGCAAGGGCCGCAAACTCACCAGCGACGACCTTCTCCATTGGCAACGTATCATCGTCGCCCTCACAGAAACCGATAAAGTCATGACCGAAATCGACCGGATTGAATTCCTGCCAGAATAAAAGATTTCCATTATAAAGCTTGACTTTGTTCTTGTTTTGTCCCAAACACGAATTTCCCTAACTGGAAGGAAATAAAATGGCAAAATCATCTGGTAGAGGCGGACGCGAAACTATTAAGCCTCCAACAAAGAGAGAATTGAGTGATGCGAGCAAAGAACTCCGCAGAGGGCATCCGTCAGGCGGTAGAGTAATGGCGGATAAATCTGTTGCCGTTCGTGAAGGCGCTTCGCGTAAGAAACGGTAATCGAAATACTATCTTTAGCTTCGTTCCGAAATGATTGCGTATACTGGCATTAGCATCCCGCTGTGGAGATAGCTGTTTGCTCCAATTGGAGAGCCAAACTCTTTGCTGGTACCTTCGTCAATAGTATCGTGTCTTTGTTAAAGGCTAACCTGATGAATATGGATTTACAAAGACAGACCAACTGCTTCATTTGCGGTCTGGCAAACCAGACGGTCAAACCTCCCAATACACGGACTTATGAGGTGGTGTGCGCTAAATGTGGGGAATACAGCTTAACGATGGAAGCTGAGCAATTGCTGAAATCGATACCCGATAATGATCGCCCCAAAATCTCTGAATGGATTTATGAACAAAACGCATTAGGAATCAACCCAACGATCAAGACAGGCAATCTAACACTCATCATCAATCGGCCAAGATTAACACATAAAGAGCGTCTGCGCCGCCTTCTAATATACTTGGCAAAAAAGACGCCCCATCTAGGAGAGCAGGTCAGATTTGATGATGTTCATGTGCAGGCGTTGCTTCAAACGTACAATCAGCCCGAAATTAGCATCATTATACAGTCTTTCAGGGCCGGGGGATTCATTGCCAATAATAGCCTGCCAGGTTGTGCTGAGCTAACACTTAAGGGCGCTATGCAAGCAGAGGAATGGGAAGATGTATCAGCTGCATCGAGTCAGGGTTTTGTTGCAATGTGGTTTGCGCCGGAACTTAATGAAGCTTGGCTAAAAGGATTTGAGCCTGCCATTCGTAATGCTGGATATAAGGCGCAAAGAATTGATCAGAAGGAACACGCCAATAAGGTTTGCGACGAAATTATATCGGAAATACGTCGTTCGCGTTTTGTCGTTGCAGATTTCACCGGTCATAGGGGCGGAGTTTACTTCGAAGCAGGGTACGCAATGGGTCGTTCTCTGCCCGTCATTTGGACGTGCCGGAAAGACTGCATGGACGACCTTCATTTTGATATACGACAATACAACTGCATTGATTGGCAAAATGCAGATGAGCTTGCCATACGGCTCCAAAAGAGAATTGAGGCAGTGATCGGAGATGGACCGGGAAAATCCGAAGCCCGTGATGGCTGAAATACTGCTCCTTCGCTGCCAGTATGCCTATAAAATCATGTCACATTTCGAACTACATCCATTAGGGGTCAATTGACTTTTTGCCCCAAGCGTCCATGATTCAATTTGTCCGATGAGGTGTTACAATGACCACAGCCGTCATTCTCGTCCGCGTGTCTAGTGAAGAGCAGGAACAGGGCTATTCGCTCGACGCCCAGCTTGCCAATTTGCAAAGCTATGCCGAACGCAAGGGGCTGGAGGTCATCCGGGTCTTCCGCATCATTGAAAGCACGACCAAAGGCCCTCGCCCTGAGTTCGAGCGCTTGATCCAATTCATCGGCAAGCAGAAGCAGCGCACGGCGCTCATTGTCGATTGCGTTGACCGTCTGCAACGCAGCTTCACCCATACTCCGGTGCTGAATAGCTTGATGGAAAAAGACCTTCTCGAAATCCACTTCGTGCGCGAAGGCAACGTCATCGACAGAAATGCCAACAGCATGCAGAAGATGATGTGGAACATGGGCACGGTCATGGCGCAGTCCTATACCGACCAGCTTGCCGACAACGTCAAGCGAAGCATCAAGCATAAGATCGCTAAAGGCGAGTGGATTGCCAAAGCTCCGCTCGGTTATCGCCATGAGCCGGACGGCAAAACCGGACGCAGTAGGATCGTGGTTGACCCCGATCGCGCCCACCTGGTTCAACGTATGTTCCTCACGTACGTCACAGGAACAGCCTCGTTTGCTGAATTGCGCCGCAAGACGATTGAATGGGGCATGCGTACCGACAAAGGCAACGCTTTAATGCTCCAAACGGTTTGCGATACCATCAGCAATCCGTTCTATATCGGGCAGATGAAGATCAAGGGCGAGCTTTACCCGCATAACTACCCGACATTCATCGACCAAAACCTGTTTGACGCCTGCCAAGCCGTCAGGGAGAAGATCAACCACCCCTGGAAGGCCATTAAAGAGACCAGGGCTAACTTTCTCCTGCGTGGACTGATAACCTGCGCCGTGTCGGGCAGAAAAGTCACCTGTGACCTCAAAAAGGGGCGCTACGTCTATCTTGTGACGCGAGACCCCGCCAATCCAAACAAAAAGCAGTGGATCAAGGAAAGAACCGTTTTGCGCCAAATCGAGGCCGCAATTAATTCCTTTGCCATCCCCGACAAGTTTCTAGCCGAGATAATCGATTATGTGCGCACCAGCCATGAAGCTGAGAAAGCTTTCCATTATGAGCAGGTTCGCGCTTTGAATGTCGAAAAGAACGCTCTCACGGCCAAGCTCAACCGGCTTACGGACTTACTGCTGGAGGGTCATATCATGAAGGAAGTTTACGACAGCAAATACAAAGAAATCTGCCAACGCCGTGACGAGATCAGCCGTCTGTTAACGGGCAATGATAAAGGCGACATGAGTTTCAAAGGAACACTGTCTGACATCGTCGCCCTGATGACAAAAACGCCGATTTTGTTCAGGAGTTCGAAAACGGACGAAAAACGCCATTTGCTCGGTTTGGTGTTTTCGAACCTTCAACTGGAAGGAGCAACCCTCAGATATACCTTGCGAAAGCCTTTCGACGTGTTCGCAAAAGTACCTACTACCAGTGAATGGCGCGCCCTAGAGGATTCGAACCTCTGACCTGCTGCTTAGAAGGCAGCTGCTCTATCCAACTGAGCTAAGGGCGCAACACGTTGATTATGGAACTTGTGTGCTAACAATTGGTTTCACGGTTATCAATCCCGGCTCCAAAGTAGGCGCGGCCTATTAACCATGCAACGCCTGATTAACCTGTTAAACGCATTCTAAGGGCCGTCAGACGATTTTAGGGGCTTTCCGCACCCCCCTACCTGTCTAGGAATAAAAGCCTACCAGCGATCATCCTAGGCGTTCTATGGCGATGTTTTCGAGCCGGGGAGAACCACCGGAACAATCATATCCCTTTCGCACATGCGAAACCATTTTTTGGCAATAACTTAATCATTATTGACCTGACCCGCTACGCCGACTAGAACGCCACTTATCAATTAGGCATGACAAAAAATATATTGGGAGCACAGAGCACATGGGACGCAGCGGCGCCAAGAATACAAAAGTTCAAAAAACCTCCCGCAAAGTGTCACCTACCTCAGCCCCTCCTCCCGCTCCGTCCTTCTTCACCGGCCCGTTTTTCGCGAACGTTTTATCGGACGACTTGACGGCGTTGCCTAAGCAAGCGCCGCAATATCTCGCATCATCCATGTGGCAACTCGCGCAGCAGCGCAAACGCGGCGCGCCTAATGTCCGCGTTTTCAATCCGACTTTGGAAAAAGACGGCTGGGCCATCGATCATTCGGTGCTTGAGATTGCCGGCGACGACATGCCGTTTCTCGTGGACTCGGTGACCGGCGAATTGCGGCGCCGCGGTTACGCCATTCACATGGCGATCCATCCGGTTCTGTTCGTCCGGCGCGACGCTTCGGGAAAACTTATCGATTTGAAGGGCGGCAAGGCCGAAGCCGAATCCCTTATGCACATCCAGTTCGACCGTTGTCCCGATCAGCCGGTTTTGGACGACATCGCCAAAACCATGCGCGCCGTTCTGGGCGAAGTGCGGGCGTCCGTGGAGGATTGGCCGAAAATGCGCCAGCGCGCGGCGGCGGTTCTTGCGGAAATTTCTTCGTCCGGCGGCGCGAAAAAACAGGCTTCGGAAATCGAGGAAGCGAAGGCTTTCCTGAACTGGCTCAGTGAGAAAAATTTCACCTATCTGGGTTACCGCAAACTCGATCTCGTCCGGCAAGGCGACAATGTGCGTTGGAAAATCGAGCCGAACGCAAGCCTCGGCATTCTGCGCGACGAAAAAGCGCGCGTCTTCGGCAATCTGCTGAATCTCGCCACGCAGCCGCCGACGGTCCTGCGTTTTCTGGAACAGAAAGGCATCATCATCGTCATCAAAACGGACGAGCGCGCGCGCGTTCACCGCACCGTGCCGATGGATGCGGTTTTGGTGCGGCGTTTCGACGAGGATGGGCGGATTATCGGCGAGCATCTGTTCGTCGGCTTATTCACCTCGTCGGTTTATACGCAAAGCGCGCGTAATGTACCGTTTCTGCGCCGCAAGATCGCGGCCACGCTCGCGCGCGCCAGCTTCGACCCGGACAGCCACGATGGCCGGACTCTGCTTCACGTTCTGAATACTTATCCACGCGACGAGTTGTTTCAAATCGACGAGTCCGAACTTACCCATAACAGCCTCAGCATTTTGCGGCTGCAGGAGCACGCGCGGGTTGCTCTGTTTCTGCGCTACGATCCGTTCGGGCGGTTCGCCACTTGCCTCATCTACGTGCCCCGCGAACGCTACAATTCCGAGGTGCTCAGGAAAATCAAGCGCCGCATCGAAACCGCTTTCGAAGGCCGTATAACGGATCAGAATATCCGCATCGACGACAGCCCGTTGGCGCGGCTTTTCATGACCGTCGCGATCGGCCCGGCTTCGCGGAAACCCTATCGGGACGCACTGGAATCCGATTTGCGCGAGATATGCCGCTTTTGGCCGGACATGCTGAAAGATAGCCTGATGGACGCGTATGGCGAGGCGAAAACGCTCAGCCTCCTGCGGCGTTATGGCGAAGCTTTTCCGCCTGCCTATTCCGACGTCACGCCGATTGCGGCGGCGACGCGCGATATTGAATCGCTGGAAAAAGCGCGAAAGGAAAACGCTTTCATCGTCGATTTGTCCGAGCCGGATGAAGAAGGTCTGTTCCATCTCAAACTATCCCGGCCTGAAAGCGCACTGGTTTTGTCGAACGTGCTGCCGCTGGTCGAGAACATGGGGCTGAAAGCCCGATATATGGGCGGGCCATACGAAGTCATCCCCGCCGGAAGCGATAAAAAGATATTCATTCATGAATTCGTCTGCCGCCCCGGACAAAAGAGCCTCGCCGCTTTCGCGCAAATCAAGCCGCTGTTCGAGGAAGCTTTCGCTAAAATCTGGTCCAACGAGATTGAAAACGATGTCTTCAACGCGTTGACTCTGTACGCCGGTTTGCCGTGGCGCGAAATCATGGTGCTCCGCACATTGGCGCGCTATCTGCGCCAGTTGCGCGTGCCTTATAGCACCAACATAATCGCCGCGACCCTGCTCGCCCACCCGCAAGCAGCCCGAAATCTGGCAGACCTGTTTCTCATGCGTCACGATCCCGATTTGCGAGGCGACCGCACCAAGCTTATGGCCGCCCTGGCGGACAAAATCAGCGCCGCCGCGAATGAAGCCCAGGCGGTAGAGGAAGATCATATTCTTCGCCGTTTTCTCAATCTGATCCAATCCTCCTTGCGGACGAATTATTTCCAGCGCACGCCGGGCGGCCTGCCGAAGCCGTATCTGTCCATCAAGCTGGACAGCCACGCTATCGACTACATGCCGCTGCCGAAGCCGTTGATCGAAGTTTTCGTTTACAGCCCCCGCGTCGAAGCCGTGCATTTGCGCGGCGGCAAAGTGGCGCGCGGTGGCATTCGCTGGTCGGATCGGCGCGAGGATTTCCGCAACGAAGTTCTGGGCCTCATGAAAGCCCAGATGGTCAAAAACAGCGTCATCGTGCCGGTCGGCTCGAAGGGCGGCTTCATCGTGAAGCAGCCGCCGCAGGATCCCGAAAAACTTCAGGCTGAAGGCATCGCCTGCTACCGCATTTTGATGTGCGGTTTGCTCGACATCACCGATAATCGCGAAGGCCTCAAGATCGTGCCGCCGGAACGCGTCGTGCGCCATGATGACGACGATCCCTATCTCGTCGTCGCGGCAGACAAGGGAACGGCAAGCTTCTCCGATATCGCGAACAGCATCGCGCAGGATTACAAATTCTGGCTCGATGACGCTTTCGCTTCGGGCGGTTCCGCGGGTTACGATCATAAGCAGATGGGCATTACGTCGCGCGGCGTTTGGGAGGCCGTCAAACGGCATTTCCGCGAGATGGGCCGCGATATCCAGACGACGCCCTTCACGTGCATCGGCATCGGCGACATGTCGGGCGACGTTTTTGGCAATGGCATGTTGCAATCGAAGCACACGCGTCTGATCGGCGCTTTCGACCACCGGCATATTTTCTGCGATCCCGATCCCGACGCCGCCGTGAGTTACGCCGAACGGCAACGCATGTTCAAACTGCCGCGTAGTTCGTGGGCCGACTATGACCGGAAGAAAATCTCCAAGGGCGGCGGCATTTTCGCGCGCACGGAGAAAAACATCAAACTGACGCCCGAAATCAAAAAAGCCTATGGCATCGCAGCGGATAGCGTCAGCCCCGTAGAGCTGATTCAGGCGATGCTGCGCTGCAAAGTCGATCTGCTCTTTTTCGGCGGCATCGGCACTTACGTCAAAGCCACCGACGAAACGCACGAAGCCGTGGCGGATCGCGCCAACGACTCTTTGCGGATCGACGGATGCGAAATACAAGCGAGCGTCATCGGCGAAGGCGCGAATCTCGGCATGACCCAGCGTGGCCGCATCGAATACGCGATGAAAGGCGGACGCCTTAACACCGATGCCATCGACAATTCCGCGGGTGTCGCCACGTCCGACCGCGAAGTCAATATCAAAATCCTTCTGCGTAAAGCCGTCACAAGCGGCGCGTTGTCGCTCGAAGCCCGCAACAAGCTTTTGGCCAGCATGACGAACGAAGTCGCGCATCTGATGATCCGCGACAATTACCGGCAGACCCAGGCAATATCCGTCGCTCAGGCGCATGCCGCGGAGCTTTTGCCCCTGCACGCGCGCAGCGTCCGCCTGCTTGAGAAAAACGGGATGCTCAACCGCGCCGTCGAATTCTTGCCGGATGAAACCGAAATCGCGGAACGCCAGCGCGTCGGCAAAGGCCTGACGCGCCCTGAGCTTGCGGTTCTTTTGTCCTATGCGAAAATCTGGCTGTATGACCAGCTTCTGGCCTCCGATTTCCTCGACGATAATTTCCTGCATGATGATTTGATGTATTACTTCCCGGCTGTGCTGCGGACGAAATACGAACGCGAAATCGAGCAGCATCAGTTACGGCGGGAAATCATCGCAACGCGCCTCGCCAACAGCCTGACCAATCGCGTCGGTAGTCATTTCGTCTTCACCGTCGCCGAACAGACCGGCAAGGACGCGGCAAGCGTCGCGCGTACCTATCATCTTGTGCGGGCGGCCTTCGGGCTTCACGCGCTGTGGAAAGAAATTGAATCCCTAGATAATCGCGTTCCGGCGAAAACGCAAATCGACATGTTCCAGACGATCAATCGCATGATGAGCTATGTCGTGCCGTGGCTTCTGACGCGGGAAGAAATGCCCGCAAAGCTGGCCTCCTCCATCGAACATTACCGCGACGGCGTCGAACGTCTTGCGGCATGGTTTACGCAGAGCCCGCAGCATATCAATGGCCGCAGCCGCAAAGATGAAGAGACGATGATCCAACAGGGCGTTCCCGTGGCGCTGGCCAGTCGTATCGCGCTCATGCCGTATCTGACGGCGGCGCCGGACATCGTCAGGTTGGCCGAGCAAGCGGGCTGCAGCATTGAACAGGCTGCCGCGATTTTCTATGGCCTTGGGCATCGTCTTGATCTCGACTGGCTGCGCGAACACGCCGCGATGATCGGTAGCATCGACAATCACTTGCATCGCGAAGCGAGAACGGCGCTTCTGGACGACCTGTTCATCAGCCAGCGCGCGCTGGCGACGGCCGTTCTGGGCCACAAAAAGAAAGGCAGCGGCAAAAAGAGCGATTGCAGCGATCTTCTTGGCCTTTGGATTGAGAAAAACGCCGCCAAGCTCGAACGCTACGATGCGTTGATAAGCGAGCTTCGCGCCGCCGGCGCTTTCGACCTCGCCATGCTGACCCTTGCCAGCCGGCACCTAAGCGCGCTAGTTGGGTAGCGTCACTTTTCCTCTCCCCTTGCGGGAGAGGATAGAAAACCTTAAGTTTGCGTAGCACTTGCGAAGCATACTTTAGGTTTTCTTGGTGAGGGGTAATACGGCTTGGCAGAATGACCCCTCACCAAGTTTTGCTAAGCTCTTTGTCACTTGCTGACTGGAACACCTGCTTAAATTTAACTGGCAATGAAGTCAGCAAGTGACAAATCGCTAAGCAAAACTATCCTCTCCCGCAAGGGGAGAGGAAAAAGCCGCTCTTGCCACAACACAGTCCTCAATTATGCCCCTTCGCGAACTTTTTCCCCCAATCGAGCCTTACGCAAAAGGCATGTTGAAGGTGGACGACCTTCACACGCTTTATTGGGAAGAATGCGGGAATCCGGATGGCTTGCCGGTTGTGTTTTTGCATGGGGGCCCCGGCGCGGGTTCGTTGCCTGTCCATCGCCGCTTTTTCGATCCCGCCGTCTGGCGCATCGTGATTTTCGATCAGCGCGGCGCGGGGCGCTCGACGCCGCTCGGCGAAATGCAGCGTAACACAACGGATCTTTTGATCACCGATATCGAAACGCTGCGCCATACGCGCCGCATCGACCGCTGGTTTGTCCTTGGCGGATCGTGGGGAAGCACGCTCGCCCTCGCCTACGCGGAAAAACATCCGGAAAGGTGTTTTGGCCTTGTTTTACGCGGCATCTGCCTCTTGCGGCAAAGTGAAATCGACTGGTTTCTTTACGGGCTTCGCAACGTGTTTCCCGAAGTCTGGTCGCGGTTTGCGGGTTTTATCGCGCCCACGCTGCGGCATGATTTGCTTGGCGCGTATCTGAATATTTTTTCCGGCCCCGACGATGCCCTCAAACGCGAAGCCGTCAGGCTTTGGCTGCAATATGAGACGACATGCTCGACTCTTTTGCCCGCGCCAGAAACAATGCAACAAACGATTGAGAACGATCAGCGTTCCGCTATGCCCATTCTGGAAGCGCATTATTTCAAGAACAATCTTTTCACGCCGGAAGATAAATTGCTGAAGGATGTCGGCCGCATCCGCCGCATTCCCGCCGTCATCATTCAGGGCCGTTACGACATGGTTTGCCCCATCGTCACGGCGGATGAGTTGCATCGGCATTGGCCAGAGGCCGAATATCGCGTCATTCCCAATGCCGGGCACTCCGCGCTGGAGCCCGGAATCCGCTCGGCGTTGATCGAGGCGATGGAGAAATTTAAGGGGATAGCGGGTTAAAAGAGCAGCGTCATGCCCGCGAAGGCGGGCATCCCATTTTCTTTTTATTTTATTGAAAAACAAATGGGATCCCCGCATTCGCGGGGATGACAGTTCCTTTTTTCGTGAGTTGGAATAAATTAGCCCAATGCCCCCAATACCGCGTCGCCCATTTCGACCGTACCAACCGGCTTCATGCCGGGGCTGACAATGTCGGCGGTGCGGATGCCTTTGTTGAGGACCAATTTGACGGCGGCATCCAACATGTCGGCGTCTTCCGTCCAGCCGAAAGAATAGCGGAACATCATCGACGCGCTAAGAATGCTGGCGAGCGGATTGGCGACGCCTTTGCCTGCGATATCCGGTGCGGAGCCGTGAATCGGCTCATACATGGCTTTGCGTTTGCCCGACGCGTCCGCCGCGCCCAGCGAAGCAGAAGGCAACATGCCGAGCGAGCCGGTGAGCATCGACGCTTCGTCCGAAAGCACGTCGCCGAACAAATTGTCGGTGACGATGACATCGAATTGCTTCGGATTGCGGAGCAACTGCATCGCGCAATTGTCGGCGTACATGTGGCTCAACGCAATGTCTTTGTATTCGGCGGCATGGAGTTTCGTGACTTCCTCGCGCCACAAAAGGCCGGATTCCATGACATTCGCTTTTTCGCATGAGCAGACTTTTTTGCCGCGTTGCCGCGCTAACTCGAACGCCACGCGCGCGATGCGATGGATTTCGGACGTCGTGTAAACTTGCGTGTTCACGCCGCGCCGCTCGCCGTTGCCGATGTCCGTGATGCCGCGCGGCTCGCCGAAATAAACGCCGCCTGTCAATTCGCGCACGATCATGATGTCAAGACCGCGCACGACCTCCGGCTTCAGCGTCGAGGCGTCGATGAGCGCATCAAAAACAAGCGCGGGACGCAGATTGGCAAACAGCCCAAGCCCTTTGCGAAGGCCGAGCAATCCGGCCTCAGGCCGTTTGTCGTAGGCCGCCTTCTCCCACTTCGGGCCGCCGACAGCGCCCAGAATAACGGCATCAACTGCGTTCGCTTTTTTCAGAGTCTCATCCGTCAACGGCGATCCGTATTGATCGAAGGCGCAGCCGCCGACAAGGTCTTCCGTGATCGTCATTGCGCGGTTGCGTTTTGCGGAAAACCAGTTCAGCACGCGCTTCACTTGCGCCATAACTTCGGGGCCGATCCCGTCGCCGGGAAGGAGGAGAATGTTTTTGGTCATGAGTTGTAATCCTCAAGTTTTAAAAGGACACGTCATTCCGGCGAAAGCCGGAATCCATCTCCAAATCTACTCACACGCGCACTGCTTTCAATTTTTTCCTCGCGTCTCGTTCAGGAGATGGATTCCCGCTTTCGCGGGAATGACACCGGGAGTTTTGCGCCTGGCTTCAAACGCCGTGATTTTGTCGAGGTTTTGTTCGGTGAGGCCGATGTCGTCGAGCCCGTTCAGCAGGCAATGCTTGCGGAACGGATCGATTTCGAACGTGATTTTGCCGCCGTCGGGGCCGCTGATTTCCTGTTTCGCCAGATCGATTGTGATCGTGGCGTTCGCGCCGCGCGCGGCGTCATCCAACAGCTTGTCGATTTCTTTCTGCGGCAGCGCGATCGGCAAAAGGCCGTTCTTGAAACAGTTGTTGTAAAAAATATCGGCGAAGCTCGGCGCGATAACGCAGCGAATTCCGAAATCCGCCAGCGCCCACGGCGCATGCTCGCGGGAGGAACCGCAACCGAAATTGGCTCCCGCAACCAGGATTTTCGCGGAGCGGTAGGCCTGTTGATTAAGAACGAATGACGGGATTTCCTTCCCATCCGGCGCATAGCGCAGATCGTTGAACAGAAAGCGCCCAAGCCCCGTGCGCTTGATGGTTTTCAAAAACTGTTTCGGGATGATCGCGTCCGTATCGATGTTGACCATCGGCAATGGCGCCGCGACTCCCGTGATTTGCGTGAACTTTTGCATGTGTGTTTCCTCTATTTTTTCCTCATCACCAGCGTATCCGCGATTATATCGTGCAAGGCCTGTTTTTTAGGCGTGAACGCTACCATAATGTAACCAATCATGAAGATCGTGGCTGAGATAATTTTGGCGAAGAACCGCCCGCTAGCGCGTCCGAATCCAATGCGATTACCTGCAAGATCCATAACCGCAAGGCCCATCGCCCGTTTGCCGAACGTCGCTTGCCAGCCTGAGCTTTCCATGAGCGCGAAGTAGAGCCAGTCGATCACCATGACCTTCAGATAGATGCTTGGGTCGATATAATTTTGCCAGTCCACCATCATCGCGCCCGGAACTGCAATCATTCGCCCGACACCTGCCACAAGAGTCAAAGGCACCAGAACGAACAACGTAATAAAGAAAAGGATCATGCGATCGATCAGAAACGCCCAAAACCGCAGCCAGAATCCGGCGTAAGCCCATATGGCGGGATCGGGGCCGGATGGCGTGGCGGGTGTTGTCGGGATGATTGTTTCGGTCATTTTTTCTTTAACTCCAAAACTCTAAAAAAGGAACCGTCATCCCAGCGAAGGCTGGGATCCCATTTGTTTATTGATACACAAAAGCAAGAAAATGGGATGCCAGCCTTCGCTGGCATGACAGATTGTTTCTTCGCCAGAATCACATCAGACTCCTAACATCTATCAGCTTCCCCGCAATCGCAGCTGCCGCGGCCATCGCGGGGCTCATGAGGTGCGTGCGGCCGCCGCGGCCCTGGCGGCCTTCGAAATTGCGGTTGGAAGTGGAGGCGCAACGCTCGCCGGGTTCCAGGCGGTCGTCGTTCATCGCGAGGCACATGGAGCATCCCGGCTCGCGCCATTCGAAACCGGCTTCGAGGAAAATTTTGTCGAGGCCTTCTTTTTCCGCCTGCAATTTCACAAGACCGGAACCCGGCACAATCAGCGCTTGAACATGCTTTGCGACGTGCTTGCCTTTCGCCACGGCAGCCGCCGCGCGCAAATCCTCGATCCGCCCATTCGTGCATGAGCCGATGAACGCTTTATCGATTTTCACGTCCGTCATAGGCGTACCGGCTTTAAGGCCCATGTACTCCAGCGCGCGCTGCATCGACTGGCGTTTTGCTTCGTCCTTGGCGGCGGCAGGATCAGGCACGACGCCCGTAATGGGAACGATGTCCTCCGGCGATGTGCCCCACGTGACAGTCGGTATGATTTTCGAAGCAATGATCGTGATTTCTTTGTCGTATTTTGCGCCCGCGTCGCTTGGTAACGTGCGCCAGACGGCCACGGCGGCATCCCAATCCGCGCCCTTCGGCGCTTTCGGCCTGCCTTTAAGATAGGCGAAGGTCGTTTCATCGGGCGCGATTAATCCGGCGCGCGCGCCCGCTTCGATCGACATGTTGCACACCGTCATGCGCCCTTCCATCGACAGCGCGCGGATGGCCGGGCCGGTGTATTCGATCACATAACCTGTGCCGCCCGCGGTGCCGAGCTTGCCGATGATCGTGAGGATCAAATCCTTCGCGGTGACGCCAACAGGCAAATCGCCTTCGACATTCACGCGCATATTTTTCGACGGCTTGGCGATAAGCGTTTGCGTGGCGAGCACGTGTTCAACTTCCGACGTGCCGATGCCGAACGCCAGCGCGCCAAACGCGCCGTGCGTCGCCGTGTGGCTGTCGCCGCAGACGATAGTGAGGCCGGGCAGCGTAAAGCCCTGCTCTGGCCCGATGATATGAACGATGCCGTGACGGGAATCCATCATCGGCAGATATTCGATGCCGAACTCGTTGACGTTGCGCTCCAGCGCCTCGACGGAAATCCGCGATTCCTCGTTCTTGATGCCCTGCGCGCGATCCGGCGTGGTGGGGACATTATGATCCGCCACCGCCAACGACAATTCGGGGCGCCGCGCCTTGCGTTTGGCAAGACGAAGGCCTTCAAACGCTTGCGGCGACGTGACTTCGTGGATCAACTGGCGGTCGATGTAAAGCAGGCACGTACCATCGTCCTGCCGCTGCACAACATGGCTGTCCCATATTTTGTCATAGATCGTTTTTGGCTGGTTCATGGTCTTTTCCCTCAGTGAAAGACCAGAATAGGCCGCCGCAGAAGGCGGGACAACAGGGAATTAATTCGCCAACACAATCCCCGAAAGCAAACTTCCGGTTAGCCCTTCTCCATGTAAGCAATTCCGGCGATAGCTGAAAAAGCGCGTTTCATCGGCGCAGGTGTCGGCGGGGGGTGGCGCGATGGAAGCAATGCCCTGCGCGCGGAGTTTGGACGTCACATAGCCGGGCAAATCGAACATAAAATGACCGGGGCTAACCGACGGACGGAAAAGTTTTTCGTTCGCAGAGTCTTCGGCCAGAAACGGCGCGGGGAATGTCGGGCCGACTTCGTAGGAGTTCTGCCAGATGCACGGGCCTAGCGCAGCGCTAATGTTGTTCCGCACGGCGCCCAACTTTTCCATCGCAACTAATGTGTTTTCGATCACGCCGCCAATGGCCCCTCGCCAGCCCGCATGCGCCGCGCCGATGACGCCCGCCGCTGCATCCGCCAACAGCAACGGCACGCAGTCAGCCGTAAGGATGCCAAGCGCAAGGCCGCGCACTTTCGTCACCAGCGCATCCGCGTCCGGGCGGTCTTCGGGCCTCCACGTTTTCATGACGGTAACGACATCGGGTGAATGAACCTGATAGCACGTCAACAAACGCTCGGAATGAACGCCGAGGTGCTGTGCGACCCGCCGCCTGTTTTCCGTGACGGCATCGGGATCGTCATCGCGTGCCAAGCCGCAATTAAGCGAAGCGTAAGCGCCTTGGCTCACGCCGCCTCGCCGCGTGAAAAAACCGTGACGAATTCCGGGAAGTGAAACCAGATTTTCGGCTTGCAACACTTCAATCATAGCCGTCATGCTTTGCTTCGCTGCGCGCGCCAGAGAAGATAGGCGCCGAACAGGATCATCGGGATGCAAAGCAACTGCCCCATCGTAGCAAAGCCGTATAGAAAGCCGAGTTGCGCGTCAGGCTCGCGGAAAAATTCAACCGTGAATCGAAATACGCCGTAGCCGATCAGAAAAACGCCGGAAAGAAATCCGTGTTTTGCGCGAATTTCCGGCTTGCGCGCCAGCCACGCCAAAATAATGAGTAAGACAAGGCCTTCCAGCGCGGACTCGTAAAGCTGGCTCGGATGACGCGGCACATCGCCGCCGCGCGGAAAAATCACCGCCCACGGCACGTCCGTTATGCGGCCATAAAGTTCGCCGTTGATGAAATTGGCGATGCGCCCCAGCCCTAAACCAATCGGCACGGCGCAAGCCAGCAAATCGCTGAACGCGAAAAACGGAATCTTTCTGCGGCGCACGAACAGCAACGCAGCAGTGATAACGCCCAGCATCCCGCCGTGAAACGACATGCCGCCATGCCACACATAGAAAATTTCCTGCGGCGTGCTGAGATAATAGTCGAGCTGGTAAAACAGGATGTAGCCGATGCGGCCGCCCAACACCGTGCCGATAACGGCCCACGTCAGAAAATCATCGTAATCTTGCGCCGAGGGGCCTGCCGGATTCTGCCGCGCAAGATAAAGGCAGTAACGCCAACCCAGCACGAACCCCGCCAGATAGGCGAGCGCATACCACCGGATCGCCAAAGGGCCGATGCTGACTAAAACGGGATCGAAGGGCGGGAAGAGGATGGCGAGCATTTTTCGGGACTCGGGGTTCGGGATTCGGGACTCGAAAGCAGGGTTCAAACTTGAAGTCCTAGGGTTTCATAATACCGAGATAAGTTCTATTATGCACTAAAGTTCGAATCCCGAATCCCGAACCACGAGTCCCGTCCCCCATGCCCGCAAAAGATTCCCCCCTCGAAGACCTTTTAAAACTTGCCGAACAAACGTTCGACATTTTGTTGGATTCGCGTAACGAGATCAGCGCGAAGGCGCGCGCGAAATGCGAGCACATCACGCGCAGACTCGGCTTCGTAAGCCGCAATGAATTCGACGCGGCGTTCGCCATGCTCGCTAAGGCGCGCGCGACGCAGGAAGAGCTGAACGAGCGGCTCAAGGCCGTTGAGGCAAAATTGAAAATGTCAAGGGCGCAAGCAAAAAAACCGGCCACGAAACTAATTTTACGAACTGTTAAACATAAACGCGCGAAAGCGCGACGCGCTTAATGGATTCAAGCCGCTGAAATGACTCAAAAATCGAGTCTTTTGAATCGGTTAGTTCGTTCTCGAAAAGATTCGAATCCTTTCATGCACTGTGACTCAAAACACACGGCCTTAACCTGTATTGGCCGAATATGACGGAGACTCTTGCGGCGCGACTCCAACTTTTGATAGCTCTAGCTGCGTCGCACCGGGAAAGGCCTTCCATGTCATTTCTTGCCGTTCAGGAATCGAGTCAGGTTCACAACCCGCTCGATATTCTCGAAGAAATCGTGACCGCAAATGAATGGTTGTTCGATCGCACGACCGAAGACGAACTTATTGTCGAGCTCGCGGGACGCTGGTGCCATTATCGTCTCTTCTTTGTTTGGCAACGCGAAATCGGCGCACTTCAGTTTTCCTGTCAATTCGACATGCGCGTGCCGGACGGCAAACGCGGCGACGTAAACGATTTGCTTTCCATGCTGAACAATCGCCTGTGGCTCGGCCACTTCGATCTGGAAGCACAGCAGAACACGCCGCTGTTCCGTTATACCGTCCTCGCGCGTAACGATCGCGCGCCGAACGTGGAGACGCTCGAAGATCTTGTTGAAATCGCGCTCACGGAGTGCGAGCGCTTTTATCCCGCCTTCCAGTTCGTCATCTGGGGCGGCAAACGCCCCGGCGAAGCCATGGCCGCCGCGATGATCGACACGGTGGGGCAAGCGTAACTGAGCGTCCTTCACGACGCGTCATTCCCGCGAAAGCGGGAATCCAGCAGCCCGCGTCTGCGGGCCGTATGAGTGTACAAACTCAACGTTTGTGCGAATTTTAAGTTTGTAGGCTCATATGCTCGCTATCGCTCGCGCTGGATTCCCGCTTTCGCGGGAATGACGCGTCAAGAAAGACTCTAAAATTTCCACAATTGGTTTTCGGAATCTCAAGGAAACTAATGTATAGTAGTTTTATAAAAACGCCCTGGAGATAATCCAATGCCCATCGTAAGAACAACCTTACAGCAGGCCAAACGCGAACTTGAACGCTTCGACTGGAGCCGTATCGACGCCTTCACGGATAAGGACATTGCCCATCAGATTGTGTCTAACCCCGACGCCGCCTCAGACATGACAGCAGTGCTGAAACGCGGGAAGATGAAAGCCCCATGAACACACCCCTCTCTTCCCCTTCCATCCTCCTCATCGGCTGCGGCAAGATGGGCGGAGCTTTACTCCGGGGATGGATACGCCAAAAGGCAGTGCGTGTTATCGTCGTCGACCCCGCGCCACAGCCGCGTGACTTGAAAGCCGCAAAGAAAATCACATGGCTGAATTCGCCGGACAAAATCAATCCGGCGTTTCGGCCCGATGCTATCGTTCTGGCAATCAAGCCACAGATGATGGCCGCCACCCTGCCCGCCTTTGCGCGGTACAAAAACAGCGTGTTTCTGTCGATTGCGGCGGGACAGACGCTGGGTCGCCTTTCTGAAATGCTGGACGGCGGCAACCGCGCCATCGTTCGCGCAATGCCGAACCTTCCCGCCAGCGTCGGCGCGGGCATGAGCGTTGCGGTTGCCAATTCTCATGTTACGGCCAATCAACGCGTTTTGTGCGATACGCTGCTGCGCGCGGCGGGCGACGTGGCGTGGGTGAAGAAAGAGGCTTTGATCGATCCCGTCACGGCGGTGTCGGGCAGCGGCCCGGCCTATGTCTTCGCGCTTGTCGAAGCGATGGCGGCGGCGGGTGAGAAACTCGGACTCTCGCCAAAGTTGTCCATGCAACTGGCGCGGCAAACGATCATCGGCAGCGGCGCTCTGCTGGCACAATCGCCGGAAAGCGCGAAGGCTCTGCGTCAAGCCGTCACAAGCCCCGGCGGCACAACGGAAGCAACGCTTAAGATTCTTTTGGCTAAAAAAGGCCTTTTCGATCTCATGCTCCGCGCGATGCAAGCCGCCGCCAAACGCGCGGCGGCATTGGCAAAATAAGCCAATCCCGGTACACTCCTTTTATGGCCGCTAAAGAACCATCGCTGGAACGTAAAATCGCTCTTGCTGCGTTGAAGTGCGCGGCGAAAGAGCCGTGGCATGATGTAACGCTGGTGCAAATTGCGGAGACGGCAAAAGCGCCGTTGAAACAAGTTCAAAAACTTTTTCCCGACACGGCAAATATTCTTCCCGCCATCGTTCGGCTGATCGATGCGGACATGACGAAAGCCGTTGGCAAAACGGATCGAAAAACTTCTGTCCATGATCGATTATTTGAAATCCTGATGGCGCGGTTTGATGCTTTGCAGCAACACCGCGCGGGAATTCTGTCGTTAGCATCCGCTTGCCGCCAGATACCGAGTCTTGCCAAAGCCCTTCTGAAAGCCCAATGGGAATCCATGCGCCTTGTTGCGCGCTTGGCACGCCTTGAAGAAGAAGGCGCGCACGATCTGCTCCGGCGCGCCGGCTTGCTGGCGATTTATCACGTCATTCTATGCCGTTGGGTCCTGGACGACTCGGCCGATCTGGCCAAAACCATGGCGGCGCTTGACCGCACTTTGAGCCGAAGCGGCGCTCTGGCCCGCATTTTTCTGAAACGGTACTAAGTTTGTATCCGTTCTTTTCGGATACCCTTTCAGGCGGTGCAGAAATATAGTGACAAACCACTTAAGAATCGGCATATTAACGTCAGTTAACCATAATTGCCTCCGCCTCCTTTACACTTTCCGTGGATTCAGGCGCGCTTCAAATTAACCGAAGTTAACCCGCAACGAGGACCCACAATGTCAAAACCAGCTTGCAACCCGTTCTTCGAGGCCGATTTTTCGAAGTTCATGGACATGTCCAAAATGATGGATATGTCCAAGATGATGGACATGTCGAAGATGATGGATATGTCCAAAATGATGGGCGAGTTCAAAATGCCGGGCATGAATATAGATGCCCTCATGACAGCGCATCGCAAAAATATCGAAGCGATCACAGCCGCCAATCAGATGGCCTTCGAAAGCCTCCAGGCTTTCGCACGACGCCAGACGGAATTGGCACGGCAGAGTTTCGATGCCGTCACGAGCATGATGTCGGCCATCATTTCGGCCCAAACGCCGGAAGAGAAAGTCGCCAGACACGCCGAAGCGACAAAAGCCGCTATGGAACGCTGCGTAGCCAGCCTCAAGGAATTGACGGATATGGCGACACGCAACCATTATCAGGCGATCGACGCCGTCAGCAACCGCGTCTGCGAAAGCATCGATGAGATGCAGAGCATCGTGAAGACCACAACAACAGTCTAATCATTTCAAGGCAATTCTGGTTAACAAGGCGCGGGGTCGGCCCCCGCGCCTTATTTTTATTGCCTCACCTCTTCCGCGCCAGATACTCCCGGCCCTTGCCAAGATCCGTATTGATCGGAACGCCTTTCTTGCACAGAGGACAGTCGGCTTCCGGCCAATCCTCAAGCTTCTTGTTATAGAGGGCAAAAAGCCGGGGCACGTTAGCGACATCTTTTGCCGTAGTCTCGTTGCGGTTGAAAAGCGCGCCAAGGCCGACAACTTTGCATCCAAGCGCGCGCGCTGCTTCAACGACCTTCTTGGCCGATGCGCCGGTCGTCAGCATGTCCTCAACCACTAATACGTTTTTTCCCGCAATGAGCTTGTCGTAACCACGCTTGATAACGAAACCGCCTGCGCCGTCCTTTTCGGCGTAAACGCCAAAAACTTCGCGGCCTGTTATTTCGGTGAGATGATGCGCCACCCATTGGGAAAGGATCACGCCGCCAATGACCGGGGCGATAACAGCGTCCACGCGATCTTTCGCAAATTGTTCGGCAATCGCCTTGCATAGCTGCGACGTTATTTTTGTATGCGGATAAAGAGCATCCTTGCTGATGTAGACTGCGCTGTGGTTTCCGTGCGTGAAAACAAAATGGCTGTTGGCAGTTATCGCGCCGACGTCTTCGAGAATTTTCTGTATTTCCTGTTCTTTCATGATTTTGTTTCTCTTTCTGTTGTTAGCTAAACCGGCAGCCAAACCCGCGCCCGGAGGCCGCCGAGAGGGCTGTCCTCCAGCACCACATCCCCGCCATGAAAACGCGCGATATCCCGCGCGATGGTCAGGCCGAGGCCGACGCCGCCGGTAACGGGATTACGCGATTCATCGAGGCGCAGGAAGGGGCGGAAAACGTCCTCGCGCCTATCGTAGGGGATGCCCGGCCCATCGTCGTCGATCACGATGTCAACAGCCCGGTCGCGCGCCGTCATCGCCACCTGCGCTTTCGCGCCATAGCGCACGGCGTTGGAGAGCAGATTGCCGAGGCAGCGTTTCATGGCGTCGCGGCGCAACATCATTTGCACGCCTTCCTGCGCCTGCATTTCGATATTGGGATTCTGGCGTCTCGCTGCGGCCACGATCTCGCCGAGCAACGCAGCCACATCGACCACGAGCGCCGGTTCCGTTTCTTCGCCGCGCACGAAAGCCAGATAAGCCTCGACCATGCCTTCCATATCGGCGATGTCGGCAACGAACTCCTGTTTTTCCGGCGTATCCGGCATTAGCGCCAGTTGCAGCTTCATACGCGTCAGCGGCGTGCGCAAATCGTGCGATACGCCCGCTAGCATCGCCGTCCGCTGCGTGATCTGCCGCCGCAAGCGGTCGCGCATGACCATGAGCGCGGCGGCGGCCTGCCTCACTTCGGCCGCGCCTTCCGGCTTGAACCACGGAACATCTTGGCCCTTGCCTATCGCCTCCGCAGCCGCAGCCAGACGGCGGATGGGCCGTATCTGGTTACGCATGAAAAGCAGCGCGATGACCGAAAGCAAGATAGAGCTGCCGACCATCCAGCCGATAAAAACTTCCGTCGTCGGCGTGTAGATGCGGCGTTCCGGCGATAAAATCGTATAGACGCCCGCTGGTGTTTCCACATGAACAGCGATCATCTCCGGTGCGTGTCGCATGTCGACATTGAAAGGATAAGGCACGCGCTCGGCTAGCGCATCCTTCAACATCTCGCGCAACGGGCTGGGATGATGCGAAATGTGGGGCGTTATGTGCCCGCCTTTGGCAAATGACACATAAAGATCGAGCTTCTTATCGGCAAGCCGCAGAACTTCGGCCCGGCCTTCCGGTGTCGTGCTATTGTTCATCATCTCGACGACCATCCCGATATCGCCCGCCACGGCGTGCGTCAGGCGGTTCGTCACCGTGTACCAATGACGATCGAAAAAAACGAACGTCGCGACGCAAAGCGCCAGCAGCGTTGGCGTCACGATAATCAGCAGCGTGCGCCCGAACAGGCTGCGCGGCAGGGTGCGCTTGATCCAGACCGCCAGTGGCAAGCGGAATCGGCGCGGGCGGTGTTGAGGTTGGTTTGTCATCATTCCACGTCCGGCATGAGCATGTACCCTTCGCCACGCACGGTGACAAGATAGCGCGGATTTTTGGGATCGTCTTCAATTTTGCGGCGCAGCCGGGTCACCTGAACATCGATGGTGCGATCGTTGATGACGCCTTTCGTTGCGCGGGCCTGTTCGGCCAAAACCTCGCGGTTCATGGCCGTTCCCGGCGCGGCGGCCAGCGCGCGCATCAGCCCGGCTTCCATATCGGTCAGCCGGAAGGTTTCCTGCGCGTTGCTCAATTCGTCGCGTTGCGGATCGTAGCTCCACCGACCCAATTTCAGCGCTGGCAAAACGACCGGCGGCTTCGGCGCGCGCCGCAAGATGGCGTTGATGCGCAGCAGAAGCTCGCGCGGTTCGAAAGGTTTCGGCAGATAGTCGTCGGCCCCGCGTTCGAAGCCTTCGATCCTGTCGTCCGGCTCGCCCCGCGCCGTCAGAAGAAGGATCGGCAATTTCCGCACGCCTGGCCTGCTATCGCGGCGCAGAGTTTGCGTCAGATCGAACCCCGTTTCCCCCGGCATCATGACATCAAGGACCATCAGGTCGTAACTGAGGCTTTTAAGTTTGGCCAGCGCATCGGAGGCCCGCGTGGCCGTGCTGACGATGAACCCTTGCTCCGCCAGATAACGGCGCAGTAGGTCGCGCAGCCGGTCATCGTCATCGACGACCAGAATATGCGGCTTAAGCGCGGGCGATTGGGGCTGGGGCATCGGATAAAGGCGCAAAATACCTGTTTGTTAGTCTTGCTGATAAACTATCAGCCAGCCGCTTGACAGCAAAGGGCTAAAACTTGTTAAGTGCTGCTTCTTGGCCTCTTTATGATGGGTGCGTAGCTCAGCGGGAGAGCATTACCTTCACACGGTAGGGGTCACAGGTTCAATCCCTGTCGCACCCACCATTAGATTTTCTTAGCGCTCTTGCGCTTAGAAAATCTTATGTCCGCCATAGCGCGAAGCGCGACGGCGGACTGGTGACCTTTGACCTCACTTTTTTCGTCCGTTCCACGCCGGCCTCAACTTAAGTATTTCCCGATAAGCCGGGCATGATTTTTTGTGCGCTCCCGGCAAAATGCCGATCCCCATCAGAAACTCGTTGACGATTTCCTCGCCCATAAACAGAAAGGTTTCGCGAAACAGTTTGACCCACGCGGCCTTGCTGCGCGGATGATGCGCGGCGAGCCATCCGGCGAATCCGCGATGCGTGCGGCGCAACGCCATAATCCGTCGCGCATTTTCGATGATGGCTTCGATTTTCCGGCGATTACGAATAATCGAGGCGTCCTTCAGCAACCGTTCGATGTCACGCGCGCCATACGCCGCGACTTTGGCAGGCACAAAACGCTCAAACGCCTTGTTCAGCGCCTTGCGCTTTTTCATCACGATGTCCCACGACAGGCCCGCCTGCATGATCTCAAGCGCCAAACGCTCGAACAACACACGCTCGTTTGTCGTCGGGAAGCCATACTCCCGGTCGTGATAACGAACGTGATGCGGTTTGTCTTGGATATAGGCGCAGTACCAGGACATGGCTCACACCCTCACCAAATGCACCTCAAGAACAGGCTTTTTGCCATAAGTTTCGTTCAGATGGCGGCGGGCGGTTTGCATGATGCCGCTGCGGACGGCCGCGTCATCGGAAAGCGTGCTTTTCGACATCGCTTCGACGGCGTCCAAAACGGCATCGGCCAAGTCCTCGCGCAACGCCGCGACGTGAGAATCGTCTTCCACGCCAAGCAATGTGACTTGCGGGTCTTGCACGGGCTCGCCGCGCTTATTGAGCGCGAACGTGATAACGCACACGCCGCCGAAGTTCAGTTTGCGGCGGTGCTTGATGGTTTCGCGATCAAGCGCGCGCAAAACTTTGCCGTCCATCCCTATGCGGCCCGCGGGCACCTCGGCCACGACTTCGTGAACGCCGGGGCCGAGACGGATAATTTGCCCATTGGCTGGAATGATCGCCGCCGGAACTTGGCTTTCTTCAGCAATTTTCGCATGCGCGGTTTGATGGCGCAATTCGCCGTGCACAGGCACAGCCAGTTTCGGACGAACCCATTTGTAAAGCTGCGCCATGTCGGCTTGCGCGGCGTGGCCGGACATGTGCACTGGATCGGTGTTGCTCGTCACCACATGCATGCCCTGCCGGAGAAGCGCGTTCTGAACGCGGCCGATGGCTTTTTCATTGCCCGGAATATCGCGCGAGGAATAAATCACCGTATCGCCTGCCTCCAATTCAACCGCCGGGTGATCGAACGCCGCGATACGCGCCAAGGCCGAACGCGGCTCGCCCTGACATCCGGTGCAGACCAAAACGATCTTGTCGCGCGGAGCCTGCATGGCCTCGTGTTCGCTCAGAAATTGGTTGAACTCCGGCAGATAACCGCAGGATTCCGCTATCTCGGCATTACGCCACAGAGAGCGCCCAACAAGCGCGACATACCGCCCATGCTTGCGCGCGGCCACGGTAATGGATTTCAGCCGCGCGATGCTGCTGGAAAAACAGGTTACGGCGATGCGATGGCGATAGCGTCCGAAGATGTCGCAAAAACATTTCTGAACGCTGATTTCCGAACCTTGCTGGCCGGATTCCATCGCGTTAGTGGAATCGCCCACCAGCGCCATGACGCCTTCGCGGCCTAACGCTTTCAATCGTTCGATGTCCGTCAATTCGCCCACGCCGGGATCGGGATCGAATTTCCAATCGCCCGTATGCAGCACTTTGCCGTTCTTCGTGGTGATCGCCACCATATGCGTTTCCGGCACGGAATGCGTGACGTGAATCAGCTCGGCCTTGAACGGGCCAAGTTCGAACGAACCGCGCAGGGGCAATTCGATCAGACGCACCTGCCCTTTGAGCCCCGCTTGCGCCAATTTGGCGCGGATCATTTCCGCCACAAACGGCGTCGCATAAACGGGACATTGCAAATGCGGCCACAGATATTCGATGGCGCCGAAATGATCCTCGTGGCCGTGCGTGATGACCATGCCCACAAGATCGTCGCGACGATCAGTGATGAAAGAAATATCCGGCATGATGATTTCGATTCCCGGCGTGCTTTCATCGGGAAAGCACACGCCGCAATCGACCATCAGCCATTTGCCCGCCGTGCCGTAGAGATTGAGATTCATCCCGATCTCGCCGGAACCGCCCAAAGGCAGAAACCACAAGGCGTCTTCAGGGGGGCGATGGGGATCTTTTTTATGTTTTGGCATTTTGATTCAGGAACCTGTTCTATTCAAGCAAATGGGCCGGTTTTCCGGCAAGGATATAAGTCTACTGTACCGCGCATCGGAAGCATGTGTCTTTTTTTCATATTTTCCCGGCGCGTAAGGATAAAGCCGAGGTTTCCATGCACCGCTTTCCGTTTCGGGAAATTCGAAGTCGCATAAAACGATGTGGATTCCCGCTAATGCACCAGATTGCGTCAACTGGTTGAGCGAGAACGCAAGATTGAGATAGCCATCCGACTGCTCGCCGTTTGCCAGCGGCACCATGGCGCCAGTCAAGATAACGGCCTTTTTTCCCAAAGTCGGGTTTGCTTTAAACTTCCAATAAAGAAAATCAGCCGTTTTCAAAATGGTGTCGGTGCCATGCGTTATCAAGATGCTTTCCTCCAGCGCCTCCTCTATAATTTTCGCCAGTTGATTGCGATAGGGTTCATCTATGAGCTGCGAGTCATGCGGCTCAAGCGAAAGGCAACGTGTTTTCAGGTCTGCGAATAATTCCGATAACGCTTCGCAAACAAAATCGCGTCCATTTTGCGGCATTGTTTTTATTTTTGGCGGATTTTGAGGATTGTCCACGGCCAATGCGCCTATCGTCCCGCCCGTGGTTATGACGAGGATTGTCATCAGCCTTTCCTGTTCCGCTCATAAATCGCGTGAAGGCCACGTAATGTCAGGTCGGCGTCGAGGTGTTCGATAGCCGGAATGGAATCCATGAACATCGGGGCGAGGCCGCCGGTTGCTATGACAGTCATCGGTTTGCCGAACTCGGTTTTAATGCGCGCGATCATGCCTTCGATCAGGCTGACATAGCCCCAGAAAATGCCTGATTTCATAGCCTCGACGGTGTTCGTGCCGATGATTTTTTTCGGCTGTGCAACGCCCACGCGCGGCAACTTCGCCGCCGCTGCATGCAACGCCTGCAGCGACAGATTGATCCCCGGCGCAATCGCGCCGCCGCAATAATTGCCCGCGTTGTCCACCACATCGAACGTCGTCGCCGTGCCGAAATCGACGATCAACAGCGGCGGTTTGTGCGTCGCCATGCCCGCGATGGCGTTGACGAGGCGATCCGCGCCGACTTCCTCAGGACGATCGATCTTGATTTTGATGTCGAGCGCAACCTGTGGCGATCCGACGATCAGCGGCTCGCAACCGAAGTGCTTGCGGCAGAGTTTCTGTAATTGGAAATTGGCGTCCGGCACCACGCTGCCGATGATGGCGGCCGAAACGCTTTGCGGCGAAAGTCCCGCCTCGGTGAGAAGCGTATTCAGAAAAACCGCATATTCTTCCGTCGTGCGCTGCGCTTGCGTCGTCATGCGCCAAAAGCCGACCTGCGCCGCGCCGTCGAACAGCGCGAACACAGTATTGGTATTTCCAACATCGATTGCCAGCAACATGGCCTGATCCTTACGCGGGAAAGAATACGTCTGCCGCAGATATAGCCTTTTTTGAGCCGTCATCCAACCGAAGGATGAGACTGCCGCGTTCATCCAGCCCTTCGAAATCGCCGTTTATCGTCTCATGCGGCAGACGCGCCACAATCGGCCCCGTTTTGGCCCGCGCCAGCCAAGCCGTCCGGATTGGCTCGAATCCGCCGTTTTTCAGCGCCATTTGCCACTTTTCGAAATGTTGCAGCAAGGTCTCAAGAACGGTTTGTACCGACACTTGCGAGGAAGCTTCCGCCGCCAGCGACGTCGCTGGATAAAGCCCGTTTGAGGGATGGTTTAAAACGTTGATTCCAATGCCGATCACAAGCCAATCCACCATACCGTTATCGATGGGCGCTGCCTCCAAAAGAATGCCGCTGATTTTTTTGCCGCCAACCAGAACATCGTTAGGCCATTTGGTTTGCACGTCAGCCTGCGGCAAAAAATCCCGGACGGCATCATAGACTGCCAATGCCGCCACAAAACTGTAAAAACCTGCTTCCTGCGGCGAACAGCGTGGGCGCAACAACAGCGACGCATACAGATTGCCTTCGGCGGATTCCCATTCGCGCCCCTGCCGCCCTCGCCCCGCCGTCTGGCACAATGCGTGAATCACGAGGCCTTCGGGCTCGCCCGCCTCGGCGGCCCGTTTGGCATTGTCGTTCGTGCTGGTTGTGACGGGAAGTTGCAGGATTTTCATTTTGTATCGGATTGAATTCCGGCCAATACGCGATCAAGGAGCGGCAAGTCTACATTGATCGTCTCGATAATTCGTTTGTCCGGCGCATCATCATAGGCATGCGCCAACCAATTACGAAATCCGGTTATCTGCCGCCAAGGTATATCCGGTGCTTGTCCTTCCAAAAGCGTTTGAGGGATATCCCTTAGGGCTTCGCCGATGGCTATGAAAGCCCGCTCAATCGCATAACGCCGCATCACATCCACAAGTAAATCTTCGTGGGAGCGCCCAGCCCCCCATATTCGCACGCGCTCTATATCGGCACGTATACTCGCAACAGCCATCTCGACCAAGTTATCAGAAGACATTGATGGCTTCCTCGGAAGCAACTCGGCTTAGTTTTTTTCCAGGCTCCAGCACATCGGCGCGAATAATAACGTCGACATCGCGGCAAAAAAGATTCTCCAATCTATCCTTAACGCGTAATTTATCAAACAGCGTAAACGGTTCTCGCGCAACATCGATCATGATGTCGATATCGCTCTCAGACCCGGCTTCATCGCGCGCGACCGAACCAAACAAATAAGCATGCAAAACCCCCGCCGCCGCGAGCGCATCGCGATTGGCGCGCAAGATCGTTATGGCTTGCTCTCGTTTCATGGCATCACGATAGCATAAACGGCGAAAAAGCGCCACAGATACTCATACGTGCACCAAACTCCTCGCAGCGTTGAGTGCGGCGTCAACCAAGGGCGCAGGCGCGAAAACGAACAAGACGACAGCCAACGCCATCGCAGCGGTTACGACGCGCAAGGATAAGGCAGACGCTTCATCAAGAATTTCTTCGGCGGGTTCGTCGAAATACATCACTTTGACGATACGCAGGTAATAAGCCGTAGCCACGACGCTGCACAACACACCGATGATGGCGAGCGGGATCATCCCGGCTTTTACGGCGGCAAGGAAGACAAAATATTTGCCGAAAAATCCGGCCATCGGCGGCACGCCAGCCAGCGAGAACATGAAAAGCGCCATCGCCAATGCCAGCATAGGACGCGTTTTCGACAGGCCTGCAAGATCCGTTATTTTTTCTATTTCCTCGCCTCGCCGACGCAAGCAAAGGATGACGCCGAAAACGCCGAGCGCCGCGATGATATAAAGCGCAACGTAAATCAAAACCGCCTGCACGCCCGCCTGATCCCCGGCAGCCAAACCGACCAACGCCGTGCCCGCATGCGCGATCGCGCTATAAGCCATCAGGCGCTTGATGTTGCTTTGCGCGAGGCCTGCAAAACTGCCGAGCAGCATCGAGGCCACCGCCAGAAACATAATGATTGCGTTCCACTGATGGATTACGCCGCCAAATGGCTGCATCAAAACACGCGTCAACAACGCCATCGCTGCCAATTTTGGCGCAGCGGCAAAAAACGCCGTCACGGGAGTCGGCGCGCCCTCATAAACATCGGGCGCCCACATGTGAAATGGCACAGCGGCAATCTTGAACGCCAAGCCCGCGCAAACGAACACGAGGCCTAATGTTACGCCCGCCGGAATCTTCGTTGTGCCCGTCACAGCCGAAGCCAAGGCCGTGAAATTCGTCGAACCCGCATAGCCGTAAAGCATCGAAATGCCGTAAAGCAGGATGCCGGACGCCAACGCGCCGAGGACAAAATATTTCAGCCCTGCTTCGCTGGCTTTTGCGTCGTCGCGCCGAAATGCCGTCAGCACGTAAAGCGAAAGGCTTTGCAATTCGAGGCCCGCATAAAGCGCCATCAGATCGTTGGACGACACCATCATCATCATGCCGAGCATGGCGAATAGGATCAGCAAAGGATATTCCGGCTTTGCCAATCCCAATTTGCCTGGGCTGGCCGAAGCCATCGCAACCGACAGGCCGGAAGCCAGAAGCAATGCGAATTTCACGAACCGCGCGAACGCGTCGTTGACGAACATGTCGTGAAAAGCAAGGCCAACCGCCGGATGCAGGATCATCATTATGGCCGCAAGCATGAACGCCCAGATGGTCAGCACCGCCGTGCTTCCGGCAGAACGATCACCTCGCACGACGCCATAAATCAGCAGCAAAAGCCCCGCCGTTGCTAAAAATATTTCAGGCATTGCCAAGGATGCCGTCATTATGGAGCCTCCTCGCTTTGCACGTGATAAACGCTCAGCACATGCGAAGCCGTGGGCGCAAAGACGTTGCGGAACGTCACAGGATAAAGCCCCATCCAGACCACCAGAACAAGCAACGGCGCAAACATGCAAATTTCACGGACGGACAAATCCGGCATGGCTTTCACGTCCGCCTTGTTGGCATAACCGAAAAACACGCGACGATAGAGCCAAAGCATATAAGCCGCGCCGAGAACGACGCCCAACGCTGCCAAAGCCGCTGCAACGCTACTCACCAAATACGCGCCCTGCATCGCCAGAAATTCGCCGACGAAGCCGCTGAGGCCCGGCAGGCCGGTGGCGGCCAACGCGAAAATCATGAACATAGTCGCATAACGCGGCATGACAGACGCCACGCCGCCGAAACGCGTGATGTCGTGCGTATGCATCCGATCGTAAAGAACGCCGACGCACAGAAACAGCGCCGCCGCGACAAACGCATGGGAAATCATCACCAGCATCGCTCCATCCAGCCCTTGTGGATTGGCGGAAAAAATGCCGAGCGTGGCGTATCCCATATGCGCGACCGAAGCGTACGCTATAAGTTTTTTCATATCCGTCTGCGCGAGCGCGACGAGCGACGCGTAAAGAATCGCAATCACGCTGAGCGTCAGCATCATGGGGGCGAAAAACGCGCTGGCTTGCGGCAACATTTGCAGCATGACACGGATCATGCCGTAACCGCCCATTTTCAAAAGAATGCCCGCGAGGATCACCGATCCCGCCGTCGGCGCTTCCACATGCGCGTAAGGCAGCCAGGTGTGAAACGGCCACAAAGGGGTCTTCACGGCAAACGAAGCGAAAAACGCCAGCCACAGAAAAATGGCTATTTCCTTGGGGAATTTGCCACCCATCATCGCCGTCATGTCTGTGGTTTTCGCGTAATGCGCCATGAAGATAATGGCAACCAGCATCAGAACGGAGCCGAGAAACGTGTAAAGGAAAAATTTCGTGGCGGCGTAAATCCGCTTCTCGCCGCCCCACACGCCGATGATGAGAAACATCGGGATCAGAACGCCCTCGAAAAAAACGTAGAATAAAACAAAATCCAGCGCCGTGAATATGCCGATGAGCATCGTTTCCAGAACCAGAAGAGCGGCCATGAATTCCTTGATGCGTTTCGTAATCGAAAAACCGGACAGCACGCAAATCGGCGTTAAAAAAGCCGTCAGCAAAACAAACCAAACTGAAATCCCGTCAACACCTTTGTGGTAAACGATGTCCAACGACGGAATCCAATTGAACTTTTCCTCTAGCTGAAAGCCTGTGTTGGCCGGATCGAAAAAATGAAGAATGAGCAGAGACAACGCGAAAGTGATGAGGGAAGAAACGAGCGCGATCGACCGCGCGCGCCGCCCGAACAGCAACACAACCGCCGCCCCAAGAAGCGGCAGGAAAGTTAGAATGCTGAGAAGAGGAAAGGGCGTCATGTTATCCCCTCACCCAGAACCACGTTACAAATCCGGCAATGCCTAGCGCCATGACGAAGGCATAATGAAAAACGTAACCGGTTTGCAAGGTGCCGCTATGTCTGCCAAGCCGCATGATGAGCGCGGCGCCTTTATCCAGTCCGCAGCCGTCGATAATTTTCTCATCCCCTGTCTGCCACAGAAACCGTCCCAAACGGCGCGTGGGACGTGTAAACAGAAAGTCATAGGCTTCGTCGAAAGTGAGTTTGTTGGAGATCAGGCGATATAAACCACGCGTCATGCCAGCGAAGGCTGGCATCCCATTTATTGTTTTCTTTCCCAATAAAAAAGCAAATGGGACTCCAGCCTTCGCTGGAGTGACGGGTGCTCTTTTCCGCACATAAACCCCATAAGCCAACGAAAGGCCAGATAAGGCCGCGACAAGCGGCAGCAGTTTCACCCAACACGATAAAACTTGCGCCGCTTCGATGGGGTCATGCTCAGGCAACGCGAACAACGTATCGCGCCAGAAGGCGCCGCGTCCCGCGCCGCCGAAGAAATCCTCGGCAGTCCAGCCCGCGAAAACCGCGCCCAAAGCAAAAACCACAAGCGGCCCCAGCATAAGCCAAGGCGATTCATGCGCGTGCCGCTCGCCCTGCGGCGCGCCGTAAAACGTCATAATCATCAGCCTTGCCGCATAAAACGCGGTCATAAATGATGCGGCCAATCCCAATACATACGCAAGAACGCCGAACCATTCGCGACTGGCGATTGCGGAATTCAAAATCAAATCCTTGGAATAAAAACCGGCAAAACCGAACACGCCATCGATGCCAATGCCCATAAGCGCCAGCGCGCCCGCCCCCATGCACGCGCACGTGATCGGCTGATCGCGCCACAAGCCGCCCATTTTTCGCATGTCCTGTTCGCCGCCCAACGCGTGAATGACAGAACCAGCTCCCAAAAATAAAAGCGCCTTGAAAATCGCGTGCGTCATCAGATGAAACATTGCCGCCGCATAGGCCGACACGCCGAGCGCAAAGAACATGAATCCCAACTGGCTGATCGTCGACCACGCCAGCACGCGCTTGATGTCGAATTGCGTGCACACCACAGCCGCGCCGAAAAGAGCCGTGAGAGCTCCCACAACGGCCACAACGGCGCGCGCCGTTGGCGCGTATTCAAACAAAGGTGACAGACGCGCGATCATGAACACGCCCGCCGCAACCATCGTGGCGGCGTGGATGAGCGCCGAAACGGGCGTCGGCGCTTCCATTGCATCCGGCAGCCACGTATGCAGGCCTAATTGCGCCGATTTGCCCATAGCTCCGATGAACAGCAAAAGGCAAACGGTCGTCAGGGCAGGTACCGCTCCGCCAAAGAAAACGAATGATAAATCAGCAACTTCCGGCGCTTTTTTAAACATGACGTCGAACTGAACGGAATCGAAAATCAGGAAGCATCCAAAGACGCCGAGCATAAAACCGATATCACCGATGCGATTGATCAAAAACGCCTTGATGGCGGCTGCATTGGCGTTCTCGCGCTCGAACCAAAAGCCAATCAGCAAATAAGAACAAAGCCCCACGCCTTCCCAACCGAAAAACATTTGCAGAAGGTTGTCCGCTGTCACCAGCGCCAGCATGAAAAAAGTGAACAGGCCCATATACGCGAAGAAACGTGGAATACTTTTGTCGCCGCGCATGTACCCGACGGCGTAAACATGCACCAGCGCCGACACGACATTCACAATCGCCATCATCGCCGCCGAAAGCGCGTCGATCTTAATTCCCCAGCTCACATTCAACGCGCCGGATTCGATCCACGTGCCTAGCACGAGCGTTTCTGATGTTCCATGCAACGCAACGTTACGCAAAACGATGATCGAAATGACGGCGGCGCCCAGCATCGCAATGCATGCGACAATTTGCGTCGCGCGGTTGCCTATGTGCTTGCCCGCGAAGCCCGCAACGAAGGCCACCAGCAACGGCAAAAAGACGGCTGCAATATCAAGCATGCGTCAGCCTCTCATCTCGCTGATATCCTCGACATTAATCGAGCCTCTATTCCGGAAACACACGACCAGAATCGCAAGGCCTACAGCCATTTCCGCGGCAGCTACGGTCAACACCAGCATTGCGAAAATCTGCCCCATCAGATTGTTCTGGAAGGCCGAAAACGCCACGAAATTGATATTCACGGCAAGCAAAATCAGCTCGATCGCGAGCAAAACGGAAATGACATTTTTGCGATTGATAAAAACGCCCACGATGCCGATGGTGAACAAAATGGCGGCAACGATAAGAAAGGGACCGAGGCCGACGGAAGCCAGGAAAGAATTCACGATGCTCCCTCCCCTGTTTTGACTTTGCGGATTTCGATGACATCCTCGCGTCGGCGCGACACTTGCCTCGCCGCATCCTGTCGTTTGGCCGGCACGCGGTCACGCACCGTCAGCACAATCGCGCCGATCATGGCCACGAGCAAAATCAAGCCTGCCACTTCGAAGACATAAACATAATCGGTGTAAAGCACGCGGCCCAACGCGCGCGTGTTGTCGACAGCGTTTGGCGTCGCAGATGCGACGGCGTGCGGATCGAATGTCCAGGCCCCTGCTACCAACGCTAATTGAGCACATATGATGCCGCCCACGGCAAGGCCGACGGGCACATGCTTCATGAATCCGCGCCGCCGTTCGCGCGCGCCGATATCCAGCATCATGACGACGAACAGGAATAAAACGGCCACCGCACCCACGTAAACGATGATGAGTATAAAGGCGACGAACTCCGCGCCTAGCAGAACGAACAATCCGGCCGCGTTGAAAAAACAGAGGATGAGAAACAACACCGCATGAACGGGATTCCGCGCCGCGACAACCATCACGGCGGACGCGATCAGGATGGTTGAAAAAAGATAGAAGATGAAGGAGGGAATCATCATGATCTCACCCTGTGCCGTGCATCGGCGGAAAGGCGGGCGGAAATGAGACTTTCCCATTTCTCTCCATTCGCCAAAAGCCGCGCTTTGTCATAAAGCAGCGCCGTACGCGTTTCAGTCGCGAATTCGTAATTCGGCCCTTCGACAATGGCCTCAACCGGACAAGCTTCCTGGCATAAGCCGCAGTAAATGCATTTTGCCATGTCGATGTCATAGCGCGTCGTGCGGCGGTTTCCGTCACCGTCAGGCGCAGCTTCAATCGTGATGGCCTGCGCGGGACAAATGGCTTCGCATAATTTGCACGCGATGCAACGCTCCGTGCCGTCAGGATAACGGCGCAAGGCATGCTCGCCGCGAAAACGCGGGCTGAGCGGGCCTTTTTCATGCGGATAGTTCAACGTCGCCTTGCGCTTGAACATATAACCGAACGTCCGCGCGAAACCGCGGATCAAGTCTAAAGGCAGCAGGTGTTTTACAGATCTATACATGCGGCAAACGCCCCGACTGCAAAAGATATCCCGCCGTCAGCACGACCCAGAAAAGCGAAAACGGCAGGAATCCTTTCCAGCCTATCCGCATCAGTTGATCGTAGCGATAGCGCGGCAGAGTCGCCCGCGCCCAAACGAACACAAAAAGGCAAAATGCGATTTTCAAGGCGAGCCAAACGACGCCGGGAATGAAGGCCAATGCCGCTACAGGCGGCAGCCAGCCGCCCAAAAACAGGATCGACGCGAGCGCGCTCATCAAAATCATGTTGGCGTATTCGCTCAGGAAAAACAGGGCGAACGTCATCGAAGAATATTCGACGTTGAAACCTCCGGCGAGTTCGGATTCGCCTTCCGGCAGATCGAACGGAGTCCGGTTGGTTTCGGCCAACGCCGAAATGAAAAACACGATGAACAACGGAAACAAAATCGAAAACGCGAACCAGCCGTCCTTTTGCGCTTCAACGATTTTGCTGAGATTCATCGATCCCGCGCACAGCATTACCGCGACAAGCACGAGGCCAATGGAAACTTCATAGGAAACCATCTGCGCGGCCGCGCGCAAACCGCCCAGAAATGCATATTTCGAATTCGAAGCCCAGCCCGCGATGATGATGCCGTAAACGCCGAACGACGAAAGCGCGAGCAGGTAAAGGATTCCGGCGTTGATATTGGCCAGCACCTCGCCCGCATCGAACGGAATGACAGCCCAAACAGATAAAGCCAGAAAGAAAGTGAACATCGGCGCGCCCAAAAACAACGCCCAGTTCGCGCCGGACGGAATGATTGTTTCCTTGGAAAGCAATTTCAGGCCGTCGGCCATCGGCTGCAACAATCCCAGAGGCCCTACGACATTCGGCCCGCGCCGCAGTTGCATCGCCGCCATGATCTTGCGTTCGGCATACGTGAGATACGCTGCACCCGCCAGCAACAAGGCAACGATGCCGCCGATTTTGGCGATAATAATGAAAATATTTTCTAGGATTACGGCGTCAGGCATGATCGACCTCGCCTTTCCCGATCAAAGGCAAAATTTCCGCCGTGCACTGCGCCATCGTTTTTGAAGCTCGGCTGATGGGATCGGTCATGTAAAAATTGGCAATCGTTGGCGTGAACGGACGCGGAGACAACTTACCGGGTTTGCCGAAGGTTTTCCACGCCGTTCCGCCCGCCTGCCCCATTGCCCCGATAGGCGGACATGCTTCAATCATCTGCGCGCGCAATGCCAAAAGATTATCGAAAGGCAACGTCATGCCCGCGGCTTCGGACAAAATGCGGATGATCTGCCAGTCTTCATGTGCTGTACCGGGCGGCGGTACGGCGCGATTAGCGCATTGCGGGCGGCCTTCGGTATTCACGTAAAGCGCGTCTTTTTCCGTATATGCCGCACCTGGCAGAATGACATCGGCGTTTTGCGCTCCTTTATCGCCGTGATGGCCTTGATAGATGACGAAAGCGTTGCCCAGTCGCGCCATGTCGATTTCATCCGCGCCGAGCAGATAAACGATGTCCATCCGGCCTTCCTCGGCCGCTTGCAAAATGCCGTTTGTGCCAAGGCCGTTCGCCTGCGGCAAAAATCCGAGATCCAATCCGCCAACGCGCGACGCTGCCAACTGCAGAACGTTAAAGCCGTTCCAATCCAATCTGATCATATCGAACGTTTCGGCCAGTCCGCGCGCCAGCGCATGGATCGCCGCGCCATCCGGCCGCGCCAACGCGCCAGCGCCGACGATCACCATCGGATTCCGCGCGTTTTGCAGCGTTTTTGCGAACGCGTGTTTTCCCTCGATCACATCGCGGATGGCGGTTGGCGAGACGCCGACGTGCTCATAGGGATAGGTGAGATCAACCGCCGCGCCGATCAAGCCGATATGCAAACCGCCCCGCCGCCAGCTTTTGCGAATGCGCGCGTTGACAAGCGTGGCTTCATGCCGCGGATTTGTGCCGATCAGCAAAAGCGCATCCGCCCGTTCGATCCCCGCAATGCCGCTGTTCATAATAGTACCGGCACGCGCGGAAACATCGTAAGTAGCGCCATCCTGACGGCAATCAAGATGCGGCGCATCTAATGCCTTCATCAACGCTTTCAGCGCGAACATGCTTTCGCAATCCGCCAGATCGCCCGCCAGCGCCGCGATGCGCTCCGCAGGCGCGTTGTCCATACGCGATGCGATAAGCTGCAAGGCTTCGTCCCAATCCGCTGGCCGAAACGCGCCGTCCACGCGGATATAGGGACGGCCAAGCCGCTGCGCCTTCAGCCCGTCGCAGGCATAACGCGTTTTGTCGTTGATCCATATCTCGTTGATGTCGTCATTCCGGCGCGGCAGAATCCGCATCACCTCGCCGCCGCGCGTATCAATGCGAATGTTGCAACCGACGGCGTCCAAAACATCGATGCTGTCCGTTTTTTGCAATTCCCAGGAACGCGCGCGGAAAGAGGCAGGCTTGTTCGTCAACGCGCCGACGGGACAAACGTCGGCCAGATTGCCGGAGAGTTCCGAAGTCAGAGGCCGATCCGTGAACGCGCCGATTTCCAGCTTCTCGCCGCGAAATAGGCCACCGAGCTCCGATGTTCCCGCGATTTCATCGGTAAAACGAATGCAACGCGTGCAATGGATGCAACGCGTCATCGCCGCCTCGATAAGCGGCCCCAGTTCTTCGTCGGCAACACTGCGTTTTTCTTCGTTATAGCGGCTGCGGTCGCGGCCATAGGCCATCGCCATGTCTTGCAAATCGCATTCCCCGCCCTGATCGCACACCAGGCAATCGAGAGGATGATTGATAAGCAGCATTTCTATCGCGCCTTGTCGCGTTTTTTTCACCGCCGGGCTGTTCGTGTGCACGACCATGCCGTCTTCGCAAGGCTGCGCGCAGCTGGCGACAAGCTTCGGCATTTTTTCGACTTCGACGAGGCACATGCGGCAACTGCCCGCCACTTTCAGTTTCTCGTGATAACAAAAGCGCGGGATTTCGATGCCGAGTTGCTCGCACGCTTGCAAAAGCGAGGTGCCTTCGGGGACTTCAATATTTCTGTTGTTGATGGTGAGCTTAGGCATGACACCAAAAGCCCAATGAATCGAGATATTGCGGCACAAACCACAAGCCGTCATGCCAGCGAAGGCTGGCATCCCATTTTCTTGTTTTCTTAGAAAAAAAAGAAACAAATGGGATGCCAGCCTTCGCTGGCATGACGCCCATTTTAGAAAAGCGCGCTGAGAAAAAACAAATGGGATGCCAGCCTTCGCTGGCATGACGCATGGGAGAAAGGCATCCCTCGAACCTCTTGCCTGCGCAGATTGGCATTTCTATTTCATTTGTTGAGATTTTCGGCAAGGTCACTCCATCTCCTATTTTGTTCATGAATGTGATTGATTTTCCATTCACGCTTCCACGCTTTGATGCATTTCTCGCGCCGTATAGCTTCCTCAGCCGTCGGATATTCCTCATAATAGACAAGCGTTTTGAGTCCATATTTTTGTGTAAATCCTTTAACCAGTCCTTGACGATGTTCATGCATTCGTCGAGCCAAATTATTGGTAACGCCAACATAAAGCGTTCCGTATGGCTTATCGGTAAGGATATACACATAGAATCGCCTCTCCATGATAACCCTTATTTCATAGCTTCCCGTCGATACCGCTCAATCCGCTCCACCATCACGGGCCGGAAATGCCGGATCAATCCTTGCACGGGCCAGGCCGCGGAATCGCCGAGTGTGCAAATCGTGTGGCCTTCGATTTCATTCGCCACATCGAGCAATTTGTCGATTTCCTCAACGTCAGCATCGCCTTTCACCATGCGTTGCATTGTGCGCCAAATCCAACCTGTGCCTTCGCGGCAGGGCGCGCATTGGCCGCAACTTTCATGCATGTAAAAATGGCTGAGGCGCGCGATCGCTTCGATGATGTCGGTGGACTTGTCCATCACGATGACGCCCGCCGTGCCAAGGCCCGATTGCGCGGCGCGAAGGCTGTCGAAATCCATCAAAACCGTATCGCAAATTTCTTTCGGCAACAGCGCCTGCGACGCGCCGCCCGGAATGACGGCCAGAAGATTGTCCCATCCGCCGCGCACGCCGCCCGCGTGTTTTTCGATGAGTTCGCGCAACGGAATTCCCATCGCCTCTTCGACGACGCAAGGCCGGTTCACGTGACCCGAAATGCAAAAAAGTTTCGTGCCGGTATTATTGGGCCGCCCGATGCCAGCAAACCACGACGCGCCGCGGCGCAGAATCTCCGGCACGACAGCGATAGTTTCCACATTATTGACGGTTGTCGGGCAGTCATAAAGCCCGATCTTGGAAGGAAACGGCGGCTTGTTGCGCGGCTGGCCTTTTTTTCCTTCGAGGCTTTCGACGAGCGCCGTTTCTTCGCCGCAGATATAAGCGCCCGCGCCGCGATGCAAGATTACGTCACAATCCCAACCGGAGCCCGCGGCCTTTCGGCCTAAAAGCCCGGCGTCATAGGCTTCGTCGATGGCTGTTTGCACGCGCGCGGCTTCGGCTTGAAACTCGCCGCGCATGTAGATGAAACATGTGCGCGCATGAACGGCCGCAGAGGCACACAAAATGCCTTCGAGCAAACGATGGGGATCGTTGCGAAGAATTTCGCGGTCCTTGCACGTGCCGGGTTCGGATTCGTCGGCATTCACGATGAGATAATGCGGCTTGCCGGATGGTTCCGGCTTGAAAGCCCATTTTTGAGCCGTGGGAAAGCCGCCGCCGCCCCGGCCGCGCAAGCCGGATTTCCTTATTTCCTCGACAATCCAGGCCTGCCCTTTGTCAACCAACGACGCCGTCCTATCCCACACGCCGCGCATCCTCGCGCCATTAAGCGCCCACGGTTCGGAGCCGTCGAGGTTGGTGAAGATGCGATCGGAATCGGCGAGCATTTTTATTTCCGCCTCCCCGCCAAATCATCAATCACTTGCGCCATCCCCTCCGGCGTCAGGTTTTCATACGTATCGTCATTGATCCGCACGACCGGCGCGTTCACACACGCGCCGAGGCATTCGACTTCCGTGAGCGTAAATTTCCCATCCGCCGTCGTTTCGCCCACGGCGATGCCAAGTTTCTTGCAGCACGCTTCCTTGATCCCCTCGCCGCCGCGCAACCAGCATGGCGTCGTGCGGCAGACTTGAATATGGTTTTTGCCGACCGGCTTCAGATTGAACATCGTGTGAAACGTCGCGACTTCATAGACTTTGACGCGCGGCATGTTCAGCATGTCGGCCACATAATCCAGGGCGTTTTGCGGCAGCCAGCCGCCATTTTGCCGCTGGGCCAGATCGAGGATCGGCACGAGGGCGCTGGCCTGATGCCCTTTCGGATATTTGGCGATTATTTTTTCCGCCCGCGATAGATTTTCGGGGCTTAGAAAAAATGCCTTAGTTTTTTTTGAAGGCTGGCTCATCGGTCAACCTCCCCGAACACGATATCCAGACTTCCGATGATCGCGGCCACATCGGCGATCATGTGGCCTTTGCACATCGTCTCAAGCGCCTGTAAATGCGCGAAACTTGGCGCGCGGATTTTGCAGCGGTACGGTTTGTTGGTGCCGTCGGCCACAAGATACACGCCAAACTCGCCCTTCGGCGCTTCGACTGCGGTATAGGTTTCGCCTGCAGGCACATGAAAGCCTTCTGTGTACAATTTAAAATGATGGATCAAGGCTTCCATCGAGCATGTGATATCGGCGCGCGGCGGTGGCGCAATCTTGTAATTATCCACCATCACCGGCCCTTCCGGCAGCGCCTTAAGGCATTGCCGCATGATGGAATTCGATTGGCGCATTTCTTCCATACGGACGAGATAACGCGCATAGCAATCGCCCGTTTTTCCGACCGGCACATCGAAATCCATATGATCGTAAATGTCATACGGCTGGCTTTTCCGCAAATCCCACGCGACGCCGGATGCGCGGAGCATCGGGCCGGAAAAGCCCCAATCCAGCGCCTGTTCCTTCGTCGCAATGCCGATATCGACCGTGCGTTGCTTGAAAATGCGATTTTCCGTCAACAACGTTTCGATATCGTCGAGAAATTTCGGAAATTTTTCCGTGTAAGCCCAGATATCGCCGGCAAGGCCATCCGGCAAATCCCGATGCACGCCGCCGGGACGGAAATAATTGGCGTGCATGCGCGCACCGCTGACGCGCTCATAAAACGCCATGAGCTTTTCGCGTTCTTCAAAACCCCACAACGGCGGCGTGACAGCGCCGGTATCGAGCGCAGCCGTCGTAATGCAGAAAAGATGGTTCAGAAGGCGCGTTATTTCCGCGAATAGAACGCGAAGGATTTGCGCGCGCGGCGGCGGCGCGATGCCGAGAAGCTTTTCCACGGCCAGCGCGAACGCATGCTCCTGGCACATCGGCGCGACGTAATCGAGGCGATCGAAATACGGAAGCGCTTGCAAATACGTTTTGGTTTCGATCAGTTTTTCCGTGCCGCGATGAAGCAAGCCGATATGCGGATCGGCGCGCTCGACCACCTCGCCGTCCAGTTCCAGAATAAGACGCAAAACGCCGTGCGCCGCCGGATGCTGCGGGCCGAAGTTGAGGGCGAAAGAATGCGTTTTGCTTTCCGTCATCCCTCCCCCGCCCACGGACTGAGGAAATCGTATTCGCGGTGCTCTTGCGATAATTTCACCGGCTCATAAGCCACGCGTTTTTTTTCATCGTCGTAACGCAGTTCGACCGTACCGGTTAACGGAAAATCTTTTCGCAAAGGATGGCCTTCGAAATCATAGTCGGTGAGAATGCGGCGCAAGTCGGGGTGGCCGGAAAACTTTATGCCGCAGAGATCCCATGCCTCGCGTTCGAACCAACCTGCTGCGCTGTAAACGCCGCAAACAGAAGGCACGGACGTTGTTTCATCCGTCGTAATCTTCACGCGAACCCGCACGTTTCCTGATAAGCTAACCAGTTGATAAACAACATCAAAACGCTCTGACCGCGCCGGATAATCGACGCCGCAGATGTCCATCAGTTGCGTCATCGACGTCGCCGGATCGTCACGCAGTTTTTGCAGCGCCACGGCAATGCGCGCGCGGGGAACACAAACCGTCACCTCATCGTGCGCCACGGACACGGACAAACAATCGCCGCCCAAAACCCGTTTCACGGCGGCGGAAAGTTGACTTTGTTTGTCGGCGTTCATCACGCTCATTCCCCGACGATGGTCTTGTTTCCGCGGCGGATTTTTTTGTGCAGTTGCAGAATGCCATCAACCAGCGCCTCCGCCGTCGGCGGGCAGCCGGGGATATAAATATCCACCGGAACGATGCGGTCGCAGCCGCGCACGACTGAATAGGAGGGATAATAATAGCCGCCGCCGTTGGCGCAGCTTCCCATCGAAATGACCCAGCGCGGCTCGGCCATCTGGTCGTAAACGCGGCGCAACGCAGGCGCCATTTTGTTGGTGAGCGTGCCCGCCACGATCATCACGTCCGACTGGCGCGGGCTGGCGCGCGGCGGCATCCCGAAACGGTCGAGATCGTAGCGCGCCATGTAGGCGTGGATCATCTCGATGCCGCAGCACGAAAGGCCAAAGGTCATCGGCCACATCGAACCGGTGCGCGCCCACGCCAGCAGATCGTCGAATTTCGCCAGTAGAAAGCCTTTGTTCTGGTCGACGTCAATCAGTCCCATTCCAAGGCGCCTTTCTTCCACTCATAGACAAAGCCTACGGTCAGGACGAAAAGGAAAACGAGCATCGCAAAGAACCCTTTCCAGCCGATATCGCCCAGCGCAACCGCCCACGGGAAAAGGAACGCAACTTCAAGATCGAAAATGATGAACAAAAGCGCGATGCGGTAAAATCGGACGTCGAATTTCGACCGCGCGTCGCCGAAGGCCTCAAAACCGCATTCGTATGGAGAAAGCTTCGCGCCATCCGGCTTTTGCCGGGCGATGATGAAAGACAGGCCCACAGCCGCCACTGCCACAACCAGCGCTACGGCAAAAAATAGCAGAATGGGCAGATAGCCCTCAAGGAAATCGCCGTTCACGCGAATCTCTCTATGTCTTCGTCATAGTTAACGGAAGATCATACGGATGGAGCGGGAAATCAAGGGCAGCGTGCTTTGCGTACGTCCGTAATGAAAGTATATTAAGGGGTTGCGCACGTTCACCTATTTTTCTAGGATGCCCCATAAGCACAGGGGTTAATTATGGTAAATTATCATTCAGAAGGAGCGAACATGTCTAAACCATCAAGGGATGCCGGAACCGGCGCAGTCAGCACGCAAAATAAGGGCAGAGCGCATACAGGCCCAACATCTGATGAAGTTCTAGAAGTTTTCCAAGAGGCAGCACATGAAGGGGTCATCCTTTCCAATTTAATTCACGTTAGAGGCTATAATTCCAGCTGTCCTCGTTATAAAAAGGAGCCGGGCTGGTAGGCAAACATCAGCCCTCCCCCGCAAGGCGCGGTGTCGGTGTAATAACCTCTCGGCGAACCGAAAATTTAGGGAAATGGCGCGAGTGACGGGACTTGAACTGGCTAGCTTTTGTTAGCGAGCCCTTGCGAGCTTACAAAAGCTGCCACCCCGTGCTTGACACGGGGCCCATTAGGCTGAACCGACCTGGAAATTAAGAAAATGGCGCGAGTGACGGGACTTGAACCCGCGACCTTCGGCGTGACAGGCCGACGCTCTAACCAACTGAGCTACACCCGCATGACCTTTGTGCGAGGCCGCAAGGATTAGGCCACGAAGGCCTTTGCTGTCAACCTTTCAGGTAACTCGAAGTTTCCCCAGTAAGCGCCCGTCATTCCGGCGAAAGCCGGAATCCATCTCCCGAACAAGACACGAGGAAGAATTTGAAAATTTCGCGTTTACGTGGAGCTGAGGGGCTGGATTCCGGCTTTCGCCGGAATGACGCTTTATTCATTAGAATTTGGGGGCGGCAACAGGCTCCCCCGGTTCCAGAAGAGCCCTGCGCATGCGCAGGATGATCCGTAGTAGGTTTTTATTACTATGCCGGTAGGGCGCGCTCCCACCCCGCCAAAGCGCTCCAGCGGCCCTTAAAACGCATTTAACAGGTTAATCTAAAGTTGCATGGTTAACGGCATTCCGTCCGCAGCGCGCAACAGACTGGCCTAAGTCGATTGCCTACTAGCTTGCCCCAAAGCCAATACAGCCTTTGCCAGTTTTTCGTAATCCTTCGCGCTGTTATATATCTGCGCTGATATCCGAATATAGTGACGGCCATCAATGGCTAAAGGAACACAAGCAGCAATTTTCGAGCGAAGCTCGAAAGTTGGTGGGCGGTGAGAGTTTCGAACTCCCGGCCCTCTCGGTGTAAACGAGATGCTCTACCGCTGAGCTAACCGCCCGATTAGAGGCTAGAGGTTAGAGGCTAGGGAAGCGATAGACAATTCTTTTCCTTAATCCCTAGCCTCTGACCTCTAGCCTCTAGCCTCTAAATAAATCGGGCCGGGGGTTGCCCCACCGGCCCGAAATAAATTCACTTCAACTTCAGCGGAACTTATTTCTTGGCGCTGCCGCTGTTGACCTGCTCCTTGAGTTGCTTGCCGGCGCGGAACTTCGGCAGCTTCGAAGCCTTGATGTTGATGACTTCGCCGGTGCGCGGGTTACGGCCCTTTGCGGCGGCGCGTTTTGATACATAGAAATTGCCGAAGCCGACAAGGCGCACTTCCTCGCCCTTTTTCAGCGCGCCTTCGATCGTGCCGAGCACGGTGTCGATAACGGTCGAGAGGGCCGCCTTCGACAGATCCAGCTTCGCCAGCGATTTGCTGTCTGCGACAGCTGAGATAAATTCGTTCTTGTTCACGCGAGAATCTCCCTAGGTTTGAGTGCGAGGGCTGCGTAACAACTCGCGCCACATGCGCAAATCCACCAGCCACACAGCCAATCTAGGCATCGTTGTTTTCACATGTCAACCATGGAACGCAAAAAAACAGTGGATTTCTGCGGTGTCCAGACGAATAAAGTTAACACCTTATTCGGTGTGCCTTTCCCCGGCTAATGGCGGAGGCCCTCTCCGGCGTCGGCGCCTTCGGGAGGCCGCTTCCTTTCGGCTGCCATCTCGGCGGCTTCATCCCATTCGATGGGGGTCAAGGGACGCGTCAGCGCAAACTTCAGAACATCATCGACTGTATTGATGAAAACGATCTTAAGTCCACGTTTAACATTGTCCGGTATCTCCGTGAGATCCTTCTCATTTTCCTTCGGAATGAGGACCGTGGTCAGCCCCCCGCGCAGCGCCGCCAGGAGCTTCTCTTTCAGCCCTCCAATGGGTAGGATCCTACCCCTGAGGGTTATCTCGCCCGTCATCGCCACATCCTTGAGAACGGGGATTCCGGTGAGCACGGAGACGATGGAAGTGACCATCGCGACCCCGGCGCTGGGCCCGTCCTTGGGAGTAGCCCCTTCCGGGACATGGACGTGGATATCCCGTTTGTCGAGGAGCGTCGGCTTGATGCCGAAGGCGATGGCTCGCGCCTTGACGTAGCTTTCCGCCGCCTGCACTGATTCGCGCATGACGTCGCCCAGCTTGCCGGTGATGATAATTTTACCCTTGCCGGGCAAGGCCACGGCCTCGATCGACAACAGCTCGCCGCCAACTTCCGTCCACGCGAGGCCCGTCGTGACGCCGACAAGGTCTTCCACTTCAACCTCGCCGTAACGGTATCTTTTCACGCCCGCATATTTTTCCAAATTGCGGCGCGTAATGTGGATGGACTTCAGACTCTTGACCAGAATTTCCTTGATCGATTTGCGCGCCAGATTGGCGACCTCGCGTTCCAGATTGCGGACGCCCGCCTCCCGCGTGTAGTAGCGGATGATGTCGCGCAAGGCGTCCTCGGAGATGGAGAACTCGCCTTTCCTTAGCCCATGCTCCTTGACGATCTTCGTCATGAGATGATGCTGGCAGATTTCGATCTTTTCATCTTCCGTGTAACCGGCGATGCGAATGATCTCCATGCGATCCAACAAAGGCTGCGGCATTTTCAAGCTGTTGGCTGTGCAGACGAACATCACGTCCGAAAGATCGTAATCGACTTCAAGATAGTGATCGTTGAACGCGTGGTTCTGTTCGGGATCGAGCACCTCCAGCAACGCCGACGACGGATCGCCGCGCCAGTCGGAACCGAGCTTGTCCACCTCGTCGAGCAAAAACAGTGGATTGGAGGACTTCGCCTTCTTCATGCCCTGAACGACTTTGCCGGGCATGGAGCCGATATACGTGCGGCGATGGCCGCGAATTTCGGCCTCGTCCCGTATGCCGCCCAGCGACATGCGAACGAAGTTGCGTCCCGTCGCGCGCGCCACGGATTTGCCCAACGATGTCTTGCCCACGCCCGGAGGGCCGACAAGGCACAAAATGGGGCCTTTGAGTTTGCTGTGGCGCTGCTGCACGGCCAGATATTCAAGAATGCGTTCCTTGACCTTTTCCAGCCCGTAGTGATCGACATCGAGGATTTTCTGCGCTTCCTTGATGTTGCGCCGCGTTTTCGTGCGCTTTTGCCATGGAATCGAAAGCATCCAGTCGAGGTAATTGCGAACGACCGTCGCTTCGGCGGACATGGGGCTCATGGTGCGAAGTTTTTTCAACTCGCCCAGCGCTTTTTCCTTCGCCTCCTTGCTCATCTTGGTTTCATTGATGCGCTTTTCCATCTCGGCGTTTTCGTCCTTGCCGTCCTCGCCCTCCCCAAGCTCCTTCTGAATCGCCTTCATCTGCTCGTTCAGGTAATATTCGCGCTGCGTCTTTTCCATCTGTTTCTTGACGCGCGCGCGGACTTTCTTTTCCACCTGCAGCACGCCGATCTCGCCTTCCATATGGCCGAAGATTTTCTCCAGCCGGTCATTGACGGACACGATTTCCAGCAACTGCTGTTTTTCGGCAATCTTGAGCGCGAGATGGGACGCTACCGTGTCGGCAAGCTTGGCCGCGTTATTGATTTGGTTGACGGAGACCATCACTTCGGGCGGAATCTTTTTGTTGAGCTTGATGTACTGCTCGAATTGCCCCAGAACGCCGCGCGCCAGCGCTTCGAGTTCCGGCTTGTCGCCCGTGAATTCATCGACAGGTTCGGCAAAAGCTTCGAAGAAAACGGGATTCTCCGTAAAGCGCACGACTCGCGCGCGATGCCCGCCCTCGACCAGCACTTTCACGGTGCCATCCGGCAGCTTCAGTAATTGCAAAACGGTTCCGACGGTGCCGAGCGTGTATAGATCTTCGCGCGCTGGATCGTCCTGCGTTGCGTTTTTTTGCGTGAGCAGGAGAATGTGCTTGTCGTTCTGCATGACGTCTTCGAGCGCACGCACAGACTTCTCGCGCCCGACAAACAGCGGCACGATCATGTGGGGAAACACAACAATGTCGCGCAGCGGAAGAACGGGGTAGAGAGCGCCACCCGGAGCTTGGACAACCATACTTTGATCCTTTCACGGCCCTGACGGGATACCTTCGAGGCTAGACACAGAATGCGCCGATTCAGTGGTAAGAAACAGTTAATTTCGAAAGATATCCACTAACAAATTTGGTTTTCGCCGGAAGAATTCAAGGGGCTATGTCCGTCATGCTTAATAGCAATAGGAATAACAATCCGGCTTCAACATGACCCTAGGGAAAACCCGGTTTTTTCTTTAACCAAAGGACAGTATTTTTCTTGCAGCGCGTCATAATCCTTCTCGCCGTCCAGGGTTTTGCGGGGCGACGGCGTATAGGCTGCGTTCAAAAAGCTGCGTTCAGGCTTATAAAAAGGCCCACTGACGTGAACCCAGTCCATCATGAAAGTTCATAAACAAATTCTAAGTCCCTGGTGAGCTTCCCAGAACTTTTTGCTCCGCATACAGCCAAGACACTTGCATAGTCAAAAAAGCCGCTATGATAAGTGGCGAAAGAGGAACCTTGGCCAGATTTAAGAGTGGAACGCAAACCGGTAAAAGCCAAACTATTAATAACAATGCTGCCACGCCTTTTGAGATAGAAGGCCGATAAGCAAAGGGCATCACCGCAACGACGGCTGCGCTGAGACAGGTCATATCGTAAACAAGAGCGTGAGGCGTTGCCAGAAGCGCCGCTGTTAAGACGATTCCGGCGCGCAAATCTTCCGAAACTTCTCGCGTAAAGGCCAATACGACCGCGAACAGAGCCAGAATAACAAAGAAAGCGGTTCCAAGCGCGGCAATGTTCAACGATATTCCTAAAATACGCAAAGCCATAAAGGGCGTCGGCATCAAGTTTTGAAAGAGGGAAAGAGGAGTAACCGGAGCCGTTAGAATAAGATGCTGAAATGGCAGGGTAACGTGAAGGTAGTCCAACCAGGGGCCACCGCCAAATATAAGGAGGCTTAAAGCAATAAGCAGGACAGTCGTTATGATTGCTGAGGCGAAAACTTGCCAGTGGCGTCCGGCTAACAAAGCTACGGGAACAAGCAAACCAAGCTGCGGCTTGAATGTCAGCAAGCCAAACAAGACGCCCGCCAAAACGGGGCGTAAATTTAACAGACGCAAACCCCCGACAAGCAAAGCCGCTGATAAAAAGCCATTTTGCCCAAGAATGATATTCATAAAACTGCTGGGGCAGAAAAATAGAGCACAAGACAGCATCCAAGGAGAGGGCCGTTTATAAGATACGGCAAAGGCGTAACCAAGAAAGGTCAAACAAGCCCACAGACAAAAAGCGACTGTGTAAGGGAGAAATCCAAAGCCAATAATCAATAACAGCACATGAGGGGGATAACTCCAGTGCAACTGCTTGATAACGCCGCCTAACTGTTCCCCTTGAAATTGCCGATATGCCGCAAAATTGAAAAGGTCGTGAACTCTGTCGGTCAGCGCCAGCCGTGCTGCTGTCCAGAAATTTACAAAATCGCCACCGATGATGGGTTGACCTTCCGGAGTAAGAAGTCCGTGACCATCGAGAATGTACTTTATGTCCCACGCATTCCACACCGCAAAAATAACCGCCATAAACACAGAAATCACAACGGCGCATTTAGCAACTGACGGCGGCCAACATGGTTTGTCGGTCTCCAATGACAGACCGGCCTTGATCGTATCCGGCTTGTTTTGGGTAAAATAACGGGGCATTTGCACCGAATAGGTTGCTTACGCCTTCGCGCCGCCCTCGGCTACTTTGCGCGTGTCGCCATGAACAAGGATGGGCTGGGCTTTGCCTTCGACGACATCCTTGTTGACGACAGCTTTCTCGACATCGAGCATGCCCGGCAGATCGAACATGCATTCGAGCAAAACGCCCTCCATGATCGAGCGCAGGCCGCGTGCTCCCGTTTTGCGCGCAATGGCTTTCTGGGCGATGGCGCTAAGCGCATCGGTGGTCACGTCGAGCACCACGTTTTCCATTTCGAACAAACGCTGGAATTGCTTCACGATCGCGTTCTTGGGCCGCGTCAGAATATCGATCAGAGCCTGCTCATCGAGATCGGAGAGCGTCGCCACAACCGGCAGACGGCCTATGAATTCTGGGATCAAGCCGAACTTGAGCAAATCGTCCGGCTCGACATCGCGCAGAACGTCGCCGACGCGCCGGTCTTCCGGCCCGCGCACATCCGCGCCGAAGCCGATCGACGATCCCCGTCCGCGCGCCGTGATGATTTTGTCGAGGCCCGAAAACGCGCCGCCGCAGATGAACAGGATGTTTGTTGTATCGACTTGCAGAAATTCCTGCTGCGGATGTTTACGGCCACCTTGAGGCGGAACGGAAGCTACCGTGCCTTCCATGATCTTGAGCAGCGCCTGCTGCACGCCCTCGCCCGAAACGTCGCGGGTGATGGAGGGGTTGTCGGACTTGCGGCTGATTTTGTCGATTTCGTCGATATAAACAATGCCGCGCTGCGCCCGGTCAACATTGTAGTCGGCGGCTTGCAGCAATTTCAGGATGATGTTCTCAACGTCTTCGCCGACATAACCGGCTTCGGTGAGCGTCGTGGCGTCCGCCATCGTGAACGGCACGTCGATAATGCGCGCAAGCGTCTGCGCCAGCAGCGTTTTGCCGCAGCCAGTAGGCCCAAGCAAAAGGATGTTGGACTTCGCCAATTCGACATCGGAATTGCGCGCGCCGTGCGCCAGACGTTTATAGTGATTATGCACCGCGACCGAGAGCACACGTTTGGCATGCTCCTGCCCGATCACGTAGTCGTCGAGAACCGTTTTAATGTCGCGCGGCACCGGCACGCCGTCGCGGGATTTGACCAGCGTGGTCTTGCTCTCCTCGCGGATGATGTCCATGCACAATTCGACGCACTCGTCGCAGATGAACACCGTCGGCCCGGCGATGAGTTTCCTCACCTCGTGCTGGCTCTTGCCGCAAAAGGAGCAGTAAAGCGTGTTCTTCGCGTCGCCGCCGCTGGGTTTGGTCATGGCACCTTAAGTTCCCCGTCTCGTTGGGTATAGCCTAGCGGGTTATTAGTTACTGGATTCTTAACCCGTACAGGTGGGGGCGTCAAATGGCGATCAACACTATATATTAGCCACGTAAACGCATGCGGCGTCGAGCGCCGCCCCCTCACGCTGCTTTCTTTTCCGTCTCGGTGCCGCCGGGACGTTCCGTCACGACCTCGTCGATAAGGCCGAATTCCTTGGCTTCTTCGGCTGACATGAAGTTGTCGCGATCCACGGCCGCGGCAATCTTATCGAGTGGCTGGCCTGTGTGCTTGACATAAATCTCGTTCAGACGATGGCGCAGCTTGATAATTTCGCGCGCTTGAATCTCGATATCCGCAGCCGGGCCCTGCGCGCCGCCTGAAGGCTGGTGGATCATGATACGGCTGTTGGGCAAAGAAAAGCGCTTGCCCTTGGCGCCTGCGCACAGCAGCAACGAACCCATCGAGCACGCCTGACCGATGCACACCGTCGAAACCGGCGATTTGATGTACTGCATCGTATCATACATCGCCAAGCCGGAAGAAACGGCACCGCCGGGCGAGTTGATGTAAAGCGCAATTTCCTTGCTCGGATTTTCCGATTCAAGAAACAAAAGCTGCGCGCAAACCAGGCTGGAGATGTGGTCATCCACCTGTCCGACCATAAAAATGATCCGTTCCTTGAGAAGGCGCGAATAGATGTCGTACGACCGCTCGCCGCGCGAAGTCTGCTCCACCACGATCGGCACGAGATTGGCGAGGGTTTCGATGGGATCGGAATCAGATATGGACATGACGTACAAGCTCCTCAAGGGCGCATAGGTTTCGTTGCAGAATGGATCACACGGACTAGGTTAACGTATTATGCGCCGAAGGCAAGTGATGATGGCTTAGTTCCTGTGACTCCTCAATTAAAGCCTTTACCTCCTCATCGCTTGTCTGGCTGAAATCCTCGTACGCGCCGCCGACTCCGAAGAATAGCGGCGGGATTTGAAGGCACACGACTTCGTCGGCCAATTTCTGCAAGGATTCACAGGCCTCGCCTGACCCCACCGGAACGGCGACAATCACGCGGGCGGGGGCTTGCTTTTTCACGGCTTTGACGGCGGCGCGCATATCGGCCCCGGTTGCCATGCCGTCATCGACCAGAATAACCGTGCGGTCTTTCAAATCCGGCGGTAGGCGGTTGCCGCGATAGGCTTCATTGCGCCGCGACAATTCCTTTCGTTCAGCAGCAATAACGTCTTCGATGAGAGGTCGTGGAATGCCGATGTTTTTGATAACGGAGCGGTTGAAAACGCACGCGCCGCCCAAAGCGACGGCCCCCATCGCCAATTCTTCATCGTCCGGCACGCCAAGCTTGCGAACCAGCATGAGGTCAAGGGGCGCGTCCAGGGCTTTGGCTATCTCAAAAGCCACCGGCACGCCGCCCCGCGGCAGCGCAAGGACGATGACGTTTTTCACGCCACGATAAGCCGAAAGCCTTTCGGCCAGCCGTTTTCCGGCATCACGCCTGTCGGCAAAGAACGTTTCCATGCGCCGCCCCCGTTTTTCTGTATCCTACGGGAAATTTCATGACTATTATTACGTGATTCAACCCCGAAACGTGCGAAGGAGCAAGGCTTTGTGTAGCTTTCTTTTAAAACCCCTGTTGAAGCTGGCCTATCGCGTTGAAGTGAAGGGGCTTGAGAATTTTGCCGCCGCCGGGCAGCGCGTGTTGATTGTCGCTAACCACACCTCCTTTCTTGACGTGCTTTTGATCTCCGCTTTTTTACCGGAGCGCGTCACTTTTGCCCTCAACGGCAATTTCGCGCAGCGGTGGTGGCTGAAACTGTTGTTGCGCGCGATTGATGTTTTTCCGCTCGACTTCACAGATCCTCTTTCGACCGAAGCTCTGATCGAAATGCTGAAGCAAAACCGGAAATGCATGATCTTCCCGGAAGGCCGGTTGACGTCGACCGGCGCGCTCATGAAAGTTTACGAAGGGCCAGGACTGATCGCCGATAAATCGAACGCGATGATCCTGCCGATCCGCATCGACGGCGCGCAGTATACGCCTTTTTCGCATCTGAAAGGCAAGGTGCGTATCAGGTTCTTTCCGAAAATCACGCTCACGATCATGCCGCCGAGGCATTTCTCCATACCTGAGAACGTCATAAGCCGCGAGCGGAGGCAGCTGGCCGCGACGCAGCTCTATGACCTGATGGCCGAAATGATGCTGGCCAGCAGCCCCGTTGACTCCACGCTGTTCAAGTCTCTCCTCGAAGCGCGGCGCATTCATGGCGGCTGCCATAAGATTATCGAAGATCAGAAACGCGAGCCTATGAGCTATCGCAAGCTCATCATGAAAAGCATCATGATGTCGCGCCTGATCAAACGCGCGACGCCTGTTGGCGAAAAAATCACGGGGCTTATGCATCCCACCATGACCGAGACGGTCGTGGCATTTTTCGCGATTCAAGCGCTGGGACGCGTCACGGCGATGATCAACTTTACGGCAGGCCCGACGCAGGTTCTAAGCGCCTGCCGCGCGGCAAAAATCAAAACGATTATTACGTCAGAGCGCTTTGTGACGAACGTCAAACTGATGCCCGTCGTCGAACATCTGCGTCAAGCCGGCGTGCGCGTGATTTTTCTTGAAGAGCTGCAAGCAAGTCTTCGTCTCACGGATAAACTGACGGGTCTATTGGCCGCTTTCATGCCGGGATTGCTTGTTAAACGGGCGACCAACAAAATCAAACCCAACGATCCTGCGATTTTGTTTTTTACTTCCGGTTCGGAGGGCGCGCCGAAGGGCGTCATGTTGAGCCATCGCAATATTCTGGCCAACTGTTATCAGGTCGTCAGCCAGGTCAGCGTCGGGCCGCAGGATATTATGTTCAATGCGCTGCCGATATTCCATTCCTTCGGTATGACCTGCGGCACGTTCGTGCCAATTTTTTGGGGCCTCAAGACCTTCCTCTATCCATCGCCGCTCCATTACAACGCCGTGGCGGAACTTATCTACAGCACCGATGCGACAATTACGTTCGCCTCCGATACGTTTCTCGCCAACTACGCCCGCGTCGCTCATCCTTACGATTTCTACAATCTGCACTATGTCATCGCCGGCGCCGAAAAACTGAAAGACGAGACGCGCCGGATTTGGGCGGAAAAATTCGGAATACGCGTGCTGGAGGGCTACGGCGTCACCGAGGCGTCACCGGTTATTAGTATCGGCACGCCTATGCATTGCCGCATCGGAACGGTTGGCCGGCTTTTGCCGGGCATTCAAGCGCGCCTCAATCCCGTACCGGGCATCGAGACGGGCGGATCGCTGGTCGTGAAAGGCCCCAACGTTATGCTGGGCTATATCAAGGAAGATGCGCCGGGAGTCCTGCAACCCCCTGCCGACGGCTGGTATGATACGGGCGACGTGGCGACCATCGACGAAGACGGTTATGTCACGATCGTCGGCCGCATAAAGCGTTTCGCCAAAATCGGCGGCGAGATGGTTTCGCTGGTGGTCGTTGAAACCACCATCGCGTCGAATTGGCCCAACAGCCGTCACGCCGTCGTCAGCATACCGGATACGCGCAAAGGCGAGATGATCGTGCTCCTGACCGAAGACCCGTCGCTGGAGCTTGACGCCTTGCCGGAGATTTTCCGCAAGCATGGCTTGACGGAGCTTTCGCTGCCGCGGCGTTTGATCAGGCTGAAAGAGCTGCCGCTGCTCGGCAATGGAAAAATGAATTACGTCAAGGCCAAGGCAATGGCCGTGGAGCAGTTTGCAAGTTCCTGATCGGAAAACGTTGTTCACTTGTGCTATAATCGCCCCTGAAACGGAGGATATCGGCAAGATGCGGCAACACTTCAAACGCACGGTATTGTTTGCCGTTCTTGGGTTGGCGCTTTGCGTCTTTTCCGGCCCCTTGGCCTTTGCTGCAGGAGGTTCCCCCATGACCATGAAAATCGAATCCCCGGCTTTTGCGCCCGATGGCGCTATTCCCGCTCAATTCACATGCGAAGGCGCGGACATGTCGCCGCCCCTCGTCTGGTCAGGCGTGCCGGAAGGCGCAAAAAGTTTGGCGCTCATCGTTGACGATCCCGATGCACCGGACCCGGCCGCGCCGAAAATGACCTATGTTCACTGGGTTCTTTATAATATCCCGCCTTCCGCAAAGGGCTTGCCGGAAGGCGTGTCCACATTGCCGCAAGGCACGAAAGCCGGGCTTAACGATGGAAATCACACGAGCTATGGCGGCCCATGCCCGCCTATTGGCCGGCATCGTTATTTCTTCAAGCTCTACGGGCTGGATACCGTTCTCGATCTGCCGGACAAAGCGACAAAACCGGAGCTTGAGAAGGCCATGCAAGGACATATTCTGGAACAGGCAACGCTGATGGGGACGTATGAGAAGAAGAGATAGAGCAAATATAAATATAAGATCGGCTTTTGCTTCCCCTGTCCACCTACGCCAAGGCTTCGGCGGACATAAGATTTTCTAAGGCGCGCGGAGCGCGCCAAGAAAATCTAATGGCGCGCCAAACGGGATGAATCCGGGTACTGGGAGGTAGCCCTTTAAATCGCCTAGCGATCAGCCGAGGTTGTCTTGTGGGTTTTTAGGTTTCGCAATTGTAGTGGAGGCTTGTTGTGGTTGAGATCGGACGGTGACGATAGAGTGCTCAACGCACTTGAGCAGCTTTGCCGGTGTTCTGTTGCAAGCGTTATCAATAGAGAAGCTCGATCCAAAAATGGCAGAAGCGACTCCAATCAATGCACTAACGTACTGCAATGTAACCATAGCATAACTAAAATTTTGAGGATGCATTACATCGGTTAGGCCAACAATGTCACGACCAAGGGGTACACATAACGCGACTCCTGTGACTACGAAAGCTATCCCTCCTAAAATCTTGTTTCTACGTTGTTTAACGCATTTTCTTGCCTCAGATAGCGCTTTCGCTTGGCGTTTGGGATCTCCAGACCTTGCGTCTGTCAAGATCATACGCAGTTCTGCTCGTTCCGCGAGACACTCCGCCTTTCTACGTTCTTGTTCCTCTGGGCTAGGTTCACAAGAATGTGGTGGCCACGGCTGAGGCGGAAAAATAATAGGAGGTGGAATCATATTTTCCTTCAAAAAATGAATTAGTAACACAAGTATACAGGTAATTTAATTCTTTCAGAAGCTCAATCTTTGGTTAATGAACCAGATTTCTTAACAACCGGATTCGCGCTATTGTTTGCAAATCTACCAAACAACTTCACGTTAATCACTTTGTAACCTTGAACGTGTCTCAAAAGGCAACCTTATCAACCAACAATGGTGCCCAGATTCATCCTGACTGGCGCCCGTTAATAGACGTGATTCGAACGGATTTAAGGCAAGATGTAGAGAAATTGTACAGCATAATACCGCCTGGAACCAAGGAGTGGTTGAAAACGGTGGTTGATGAGCTTTCCCCGCCCTTTCGTACAGCGGCATAGGAAGAGGTCCCATGTACATACACAACATACGTGACGACTTCCAAGATTTTGGCCGTGACCTGTTGGATAGGAAAACCAGCATGCTTGAGGACGAAATTCTAGACTTTTGGCGCAAGTATGAACCAAAAAGGGTTGAGGGACTTTTGTCACAGAGAATATTGAGAAAAACTGTCAAGGAGAAAGCTTCCGCCCTGCTGGCTTTGAAAAAGTCGCTGGAGGAATGGGAACAACTGCCGCCGGTATTAGCTAAAACGGAAGCATGGAGGGAGTTGATGAGGTTTGAGGATGATGAGGACGAGGAAGATGAAGAAACCCCGCGCTGGTACGACCCAGCCAACGTGGATTGCTGATCTCGTCTGGTACAATCTGGCACAGCGGGAGACTGTCAAGAAAAATATTTCTGCATATATGGGTTTTTTCCTTGATTTTAGGTCACGTCTATGCAACATTTTTTGTCATAATACGCGAAACGAGCGACCGGAGATAAGATCGACAAACCGCGCAAGGTTTTCCTTGGCGGTTTTTGTTTTTCATAGCCATACAACCAAACTATGCCCCCCCCTTCCAAAGAGAACGGTGCTTTGGTTAACGGTTCCATCTGGTTCAACATGGAACGGATCAAAAAAATATTTTTGCAGAAATGGGTTTTTTCCTTGATTTTAATGGTAGTACGCGCATACATTTCTGTCACCATAGGCGAAACGAGCGCCCAAATGAAACAGGCTCACAACAAGCCACAGAATCCTGTTTCCGGCGAACCGTAAGGCAAGGAATGGTTAAAAATATAAAACGTCTAGCGGGCAAATTCACGGGGGCAGAAAGCCTGATTTAGCGGTACTATGCGAATATGCTCAGGCGATGCGTATGATCGCCATGCCGCACACATGGGGCCAATGGGGGAAAATTGCAGGGAAAAACACAGCCGTTTTCAGTACGTTAGAAGAATTATGTCTAGCGGGCAATTTGGTAGCGGGCAAAAACCACGATTTAGCGCATTATTCTGGATAGGATGGAGAGAAGCATACGAGGCCGCGAGGGGAAAAGCCTCTGCTGCTTTTGTCTATTCCGCCCCCTGAATTCTTTGGCCGCCCTTCGCGCCGCGCCCTTTGTGCGCCTGCTCTGGCAGTCTGACGTTCATAGATCATAACGCGCTGGCTCCGGCCAGCAGCCCACTCACCACCTGAAAAATATAGAATTTCCGAAATTACCGGCCACGTATGGCCTGTAGTAACCCGCCCACATGATGTCGGCGGGTTTTTCTTTGTCTGCAAACCAAGGAGTCAGATCATGGAACCCGTTGCCTATCTCATCCCCGATTTCTGCAGGCTATTTGTCATCTCCAGAACATCCTTCTATCGCGAGGTGAACGCCAAGCGGTTGAGATTGTTTAAACGCGGTCGGCGAAGCCTCGTAGAACGGGCCGAAGCGGAACGCTGGCACGCCAGTCTCACGCATCGTGTGCCGCAAGAAGGCCATTCGCCGCGAAGAGATTTAACCACGCATTAACTCTAACACGTCGTGCGGATGATCTCTTTAGCCAGGTCGTGCGCACGACCTCCTCGAAAATTTAGCTTCAAACATTTTTTGCACAGAAAGGAACTGCCATGAAAAACACCAACGCTCACACTTCCCGCGAAAGCTGGCTTCGCGCCGCAACAGAAGAATTGCGCCCCGATTTTGAAAAGCTGGGCTATCGCCTGCCAGAAAAAATAAGGTTTGCCATAGCCTTTACCTCAACCGGTAAGCGCGGGCATCTGGCTGGCGAATGCTGGCATCCTGAATCCTCGGACGACCAGCATTATGAGGTCATCATCCGCGCCGATATCTCCGACCCTGTGGAGGTTCTCGGCGTTCTTGTTCATGAGGTTGTGCATACACTTTTGCCCTCAACGGTCAAACACGGCAAAGAGTTCAAGAACATTGCACAGCGCATTGGCCTTGAAGGAGCCATGCGCCACACGCAGCCGACACCTCTTTTGAGGCAGCGCTTGCAGGCTATCGCCGCCAATCTTGGCCCGTTGCCGCATGCGAAACTGAACTTCAAGATTGCATCGGATGTGCCGAAGAAACAACAAACGCGGCATCTCAAAGCCGAATGTGGCGCGACAGGCTGCGGTTATCTGATTCAACTCAGCGCAAAATGGGCGAAAGCGGCATTGCCTATTTGCCCGATGAATCCCAAACACGGAAAACTTGTTTGCGTCTTGCCGGATGAAACTGGCGAAGAAGAAGACAATTCACAATCGGCAACGCGCACCAATCTCTCACAGTCTTAAGCACCCCGTTCTCACAACGCGCAACGTTTTGCAGCAGTCCTGCGACCGTTGCGTGTCGTGTTTTGAGCAGAACATCGTCGCTTTTTGAACGAAATATATTTTACGGAAAGGCACTATTCTATGACGCCATACAAACCCGGTTCATGTCAGACAGATGTTGAAGGAAGTCCGCCAGTAATGTGTTGTCACCCCAAAGAGGGGGCGACAACACGACTGGAGAGGGGTTCCACCCCATCGACCCCGCACGGCCATGCGCACACATCGCATCATGGACATGCCTCGCGGCATGGCCATGCGTATGAAGAGCATAGGCGCAGGTGCATCAAAAGATTCTTCCGCGTCACGGCGGAAGAAAGCGCCGCCATCAATTCCCATGCCGCCGAAGCTGGACTTGAGCCGTCATCCTATATGCGCATCCAATCGCTTGGAAAATCCAAAATACGTAAGTGCCGTCGCGTTCGTGCCGATTGGAGCAAGCTCCGGCGCTGCATGGGCGTCATCAACAAGGCCGGGAACGTCGTCAATCAGTTTGTCCTCATGCTGCGCCGCTTTGGTGGAGTCAACTGCGAACCTGCCAATAGCGCCTTCGCCGATCTCTCCGCCGCTGCCCGCGCCATCGTCGCGGCGCTGAAGCGTTCCCGGTAAACGCAACCAACAAAATCTCACTCACAACTTACAGACCCCAAGACCTTTTCCATCTTTCTCCGGCAACCGGAAAGGAAACGCCTATGGCTGTCCTTATCAAAGGTAAATCCATCACCTGTTCTCAAAAATCCCGCGACCATTATCTGCGGGGACAGGAAAACGAGAAGATCATCGTGCGCGAAGTCTGGGGCTTTGCGACCAAAAACCCGGATGAAGCTCTGGAGATGATCGAGTTATCGGCTAAGGGCACCCGGTGCAAGAAGCCGCTTTACAGCGTCAAGATCAATCCCGAAACGGACAGGCTTTGGAAGAAAGAAGAAGTCCTTCGCGCCATTGCACTACTTGAAGAAAACCTTGGCCTGAAAGACCATCCGCGCGTCGTCATCGAACACAAGAAGCACGGGCGTGTTCATTATCACGTTTTGTGGAGCCGTTACCATCCTGACGGCGGCCCCGCCAAAAACATGGGCAACGATTACGCCATTCACCAGAAAACCCAACGTCAGATCGAAAAGGAGTTCAAGCTACGCCCCATGATGGCGCGAGGCCGAGACTTCCGGCAATGGGAGGTCGAATGGGCCAAACGGTACGGCTTCGACATTTTTGCGCTGCGAAAGGAAATCACGGCGGATTTTAACAAGGCCAAAAGCGGACTGGAGTTTATGGCCGCCTTGCAAGCCCACGGCGGTGTCCTGTGCCGGGGCGACAAAAGCCAGTTTGTTCTCATCCTGCCGTGGGGTCAGCACAAGGCCCTCTCCAGCATGATTTATGGCCGTCCACGCAAGGCCGCTCTGCGCCGCGCGTTCTCTGATATTGACATAACCAGACTGCCGACCGTCGCGGATGGCAAGGCTCAGGTCAAAGCCGCGCTGCCAAAGATAAAGAGAAAAACGCACCGCCGCGCGCACATATATATAAGGAGAAGCCCGTCCCAGACCGTGTCGGTAACAAAGCCGTTTACGCAGCCACAGACCGAGACGTCCATTCATAGTCCGATGATCAAGGCGATTGTACGGACGGCAACGCCCGAACAGGAACAACAGCACGTACAGCAACATGTCCCCATAAGACCCGACGATAAAAAAGGCTGGCCGCACGCCGCCATCATTGATTGGGAAACATGGGGCCACGAATTTCCGGCACAGTTTTTCGCCAAATGGAAAGAATGTGTTGCGCCGGGATTTATGTTGCGGGGGTTCTTTTTCTGACGTCCCCGTAGGTGTGAAGCGGAATCCGCCGCAACATAATTTTCTTCACAGTA
>Ga0326728_10000582_pt1 | contig 141636 bp, 120 predicted proteins | sample MB3enrmetagenome_FD_207602 | JGI IMG/M metagenome (GOLD analysis project Ga0326728, IMG submission 207602) | Lab enriched peat soil microbial communities from McLean, Ithaca, NY, United States - MB31MN | ecosystem: Environmental > Terrestrial > Soil > Wetlands > Peat | place: USA: New York... | reverse complement strand
AGTGGTATGCTTCTTCATAAGCCGGTCTCCTTTTGCACCTCATCGAGTGCGCTATTTGGGAGCTTATCGCATCCCGCGGGAGGCCGGCCCTCTCATACCATCTCAGTAGCACAGCAACGGGTCCTGAAAGCACCCCTCCTCCACCGACTAGAATGGTTCTTTCCAATATGACGGCTGCGATGAATGGGGCGGAATGTCTGCTGCGCACTCTGCTGGCGAACGGGATCGATACGTGTTTCATGAATCCAGGGACTTCGGAGATGCAGTTCGTGGCGGCGCTCGACCGCGTGCCCGGCATGCGGGGCGTGCTCTGCCTGTTCGAAGGAGTTTGCGCGGGGGCGGCCGATGGTTATGCGCGGATGCTGGGGCGGCCGGCGGCGACGTTGCTGCACCTGGGACCGGGGTTGGGCAATGCGTTGTCGAATCTGCATAACGCGCGGAAAGCGCGGTCGGCGGTGGTCAATATCGTGGGACAGCATTCCACCGGGCACTTGCGGTACGATGCGCCGCTGACGGCCGATATCGAAGCGTTCGCTCGGCCGGTTTCGAGCTACGTGCGCACGGTGGAGCGGGCGGACGATGTGGGCAAAGAGGCCGCAGCAGCCATCCGGGCGGCGCGGGTTTGGCCGGGGCAGGTGGCTACGTTGATTGTGCCGGCCGATTTTTCGTGGAGCGAAGCGGGGGACCCGGCGGCGGCGGGTCCGCTGCCTCGGCGGGCGGTGGCAACCAGTGACGCGGTCCGCGCGGCGGCAGGGGCGCTCGGATCGGGCGAGGCCGCGGGATTGCTGTTGGGCGGCGGGACAGCGTTCGGAGCGGCGCTCGAATGGGCGGGGAAGTTGGCGGCGGGAACCGGAGCGCGGGTGTTCGCGAATCGCTATTCGGCGAGGTTGGAATATGGCGCGGGGAAGTTTGCGCCGCGGCGGCTGCCCTATTTTCCGGAAGCGGCGCAGGCGGAGCTGGCCGGGTTGAAGCATCTCATTTTGGTGGAAACCAAACCGCCGGTGTCGTTTTTCGGCTATCCGAATTACCGCAGCTCTTTGGCGCCGGAGGATTGCGCCATCCACGCGCTGGCAACCATCGAGGAAGATGGCACGGAGGCGCTGGCGCGGCTGGCGGAGGAGTGCGGGGTGTCGTCCATAACGCCCGAACGAGCGGGGGCGGCCGCGGTTGAATTGCCGGCGGGTGGCCCGCTTACCGCGGATGCCATCGGGCGCGTGCTGGCCAGGCTGGTGCCGGCGGGGGCGATCGTTTCCGATGAAATGGTTTCTTCGGGCGAGGCGGTTTCGCGGAATCTGGAACGGGCGGCGGGAGTGGACGTTCTGCCGGTCACGGGTGGGTCGATCGGGCAAGGGCTGCCGGTAGCGGTGGGAGCGGCGGTGGCGTGCCCGGGCCGCAAGGCGATCGCGGTGGAAGCGGATGGCAGCGGGATGTATACGCTGCAAGCGCTGTGGACCATGGCGCGCGAGCGGTTAGATGTGGTGACGGTGATTCTGGCCAACCGGCGCTATCGCATCCTGGATGTCGAGATGCGGAGGACGGGCGCGGGGCCCATCGGGCCGCTGGCGGACCGGATGCTCGATATCGGCCGGCCGGATCTGGATTGGGTGAAATTGGCGGAAGGGATGGGAGTCGAGGGCTCGCGCGCCGCGACCGTAGACGAATTCATCGCGCAGTTCGGCGCGGCGATGGAGCAAGCGGGGCCGCGGTTGATCGAAGCGGCGATAGGAGAATAGAAACGATATGCAACCTCCGATTCCGCGCGCGACTCTGGAAGAATTCGAGACGCAGTATCGCGATTACCATTTGATACACGCGGCGCTCGACCGGTGGGCCGCGGAGAAGCCGGGCGAGGCGGCGATTGTCAACGCCACGCGTGGTACACGGCTCACGTGGGGCGAGCTGCGCCAGGGGTCGCTGGCGCTGGCGGCGGAGCTGGAAAGGATGGGGCTCGGCAAGGGAGATTTCCTGGCGGCTTCCCTGCCATTGCTGGATCAGCACATCCTGCTGGAGTTCGCGTGCTTTCGGCTGGGGGTGATTCACGCGCCGCTCGATTTGCGGTTGCAGCCGGCGGAGGTGCTGCGCTCGCTCAACCAGATTCACGCCCGCGCGTACGCGTTTCTGGGAAAGACACCGGTGGGAGATTTTTCGGCGCTGGGAGAGATGGCGCGACGGCACTGCGATTCGATCGAGTTCCTCATCCAGTTCGCGGCGCCGGATCAGACCATCGCGGGCGTGGTGAGCTTCGGCGACGTGCTGGCGCGGGCCAGCGCGCGAACGGGCACGGCGGCGGCATGGGATGTGAACGAGCAGGATGGCGCGCAGGTGATCTTCACGACGGGCTCCACGGGGACGCCCAAGCCGGCGCTGCTGTCGCACCGCGGCATCACGTGCCAGAACCTCTGCCTCGGGCGGGCGTTTGGTTTCGGACCGGGACAACGAGTGCTGTGCAACCTGCCGGCATCGCACGTGGGCGGGCAGGCGGAAGTACTGCTCACGTCACTCTACACAGGTGGGACCACGGTCACGCTGGAAGTATTCGACCCGGTGAAATCGCTGGACGCGATGGAACAACTCGGGGTGACATTAATCGGACAAATTCCCGCCATGTTCAACCTGGAGTGGCGCACGGCGGATTACGAACGGCGGAAACCGGCGAGCCTGGAAGCCGCGGTCTACGGCGGGCAGGCGGTGCCGAAGGCGTTCCTGGAGCGCATGCTTCAAATGGCACCGAAGATCGGGACAGGGTTGGGGCTGACGGAGGCTTCCGGGTTCTGCACGTACACGCCGCTCACGGGCGATGCCGAGCTTGTGGCGCGCGGTATCGGGTGGGACATGCCGGCGTATCCGATGTCGATTCGCAAGGAGATGGCGGAGGGGAAAGCGGGAGCCGAGCTGGAACAGGGGCAGATCGGGCACGTGTGTTTTCGCGGGCCGCAGAATTTCGTGGGCTATGTGAACGACCCGGAGGCCACGCGCGAGACGCTGTCGAGCGACGGGTGGCTGTACACCGGCGATATGGGGTACGTGGACGAATGCGGGCTGCATTTCTCGGGGCGGGCGAAGTGGGTGTTGAAGCCGGCGGGTTACCAGGTGTTTCCGGGCGACGTGGAAACCCATATCGCGGCGCTGGGAGATCGCGTGGCGCAGGTCGGGGTGGTGGGGCATCCGCACGGAATATGGAGCGAGGGCATCATCGCGTTCGTCGAGAAGCGGGCGGGCGCGGAGTTGAGCGAAACGGAGCTGCGGAAGCACGCACGCTCGCTTACGTCGTATATGCGTCCGCTGCACTACGTGATCTTGGAACCGGGCGCCATGCCGCTCAACCGCACCGCCAAGGTGGACGTGCGCCAGTTGCAGGAACTGGCAAAAGCGGAAGTGGCACGGCTGCGCGAGCGGGGCCGGTGGGATAGCGGCGCCGAAGAAATCGAGGAATGAGGCCCATTGACCGCTCACAAACCAAGGCTGCTGCGGCTTGTGCCGGCATTCGCCCTGATCTACCTGATCTGGGGGTCCACGTTTCTGGCAATCCGCTTCGCCGTGCAGACACTGCCGCCGCTGCTGATGATGGGCACGCGGCAACTGGCGGCCGGATTGCTGCTGCTGGCGTGGCTGCGGGCGCGCGGGCATAAGCTGCCACCGGCGCGTTTCTGGGGGCCGGCGTTTGTGGCGGGCGCTTTTTTGTTTTTGGGATGCCACGGTTTACTGGGCTGGGCGGAATTGCGCGTGTCCTCCGGGCTGGCAGCGCTGCTGGCGGCCACGCTGCCCATTTGGATGGTGCTGCTGGCGCATTGGAAAGGGCAGGACTCGCACCTTTCGGCGAGGGTGCTCTGCGGGATCGTCATGGGGATCGTAGGGGTGGGGATTCTGGTGCCGATCGATTACACGGGGGCACGGATGGAGACGCTCAGCGCGCTGGCGATTGTGGTGGGCGAGATGCTTTGGGCGGTGGGGGCCATCTACGCGCGCGGGGTGAGGACTCCAGGAGTTCCCGCGGTGTTCGCAAGCATGCAGATGATCGCGGGCGGAGTGCTGCTGTTGGCGGTGGGCCTCGGGATGGGGGAAGGTTCGCGGGTTACGGCCGCGGCATTCACGGCGCGAGCAGTGGTCTCGCTGGCGTTTCTGATTGTGTTCGGGTCGCTGGTGGCTTTCACGGTGTACACATGGATGCTGCAGGTATGTTCGGCGGCGGCGGTTTCGACGCATTCCTATATCAACCCGATTGTGGCGGTGTTTCTGGGGTGGGCCGCGGCGGGAGAACACGTGGGCGCGCGCACGCTGGCCGGCACGGCGATCATTCTGGGCAGCGTGGCGCTGGTGAGCCTGCGCAAGCGGTAATCGGGTATTCTTTCCTGTATGCGTACATTGTGTGTGTTCGTGCTCGCGGCCAGCGCTTTCGCGGCCGATACCAAGACCGAGCTATTGCAGAAGATGGATGCGCGCGCCGCGCATTATGGCGAAGTCTCGCGCCAGATATGGGGATTCGCGGAGGTCGGGTATAAAGAGACGCGCAGCGCGGCTCTGCTCGAATCGGAGCTGCGCAACGCGGGGTTCGCGGTGGCGGACCACGTGGCGGGGATTCCCACGGCATTTACCGGCACGTGGGGCCAGGGCCAGCCGGTGATCGGCATCATGGGAGAATACGACGCGCTGCCGGGGCTTTCGCAGGATGCCGTGGCGGCGCGCAAGCCGCTGATCGAGGGCGGCTCGGGGCACGGGTGCGGCCATAATTTGTTGGGGAGCGCATCGTTGTTCGCGGCTGTCACGATTAAAGAATGGATGGCGGAGAACCGAATTCCGGGCACCATCCGGTTTTACGGGACGCCGGCCGAAGAGGGCGGAGGCGGCAAGCTGTATATGATCCGCGCGGGCCTGTTTCGCGATGTGGACGTGGTGCTGAGCTGGCATCCGGCGGACCGCAACGGCGCGTCGCTCGAAAGCAGCCTGGCAATGATCTCCGCCAAATTCCGTTTCCACGGGAAAGCCGCGCATGCATCGGCGGCACCGGAGGCGGGCCGTTCCGCGCTCGACGGGCTCATGATCATGGCCACCTCGGTGGAATTCCTGCGCGAGCACGTGCCGGAAACGACGCGCATGCATTACGTGGTCACCAATGGCGGCGCGGCTCCGAACATCGTGCCGGATTACGCCGAGATCTTCCTGTATGCGCGGCATCCGAGCATGCCCACGCTCGATGGGATTTGGGAGCGCATCATCCAATGCGCGCAGGCCGGCGCCCTGGCGAGCGGGACGCGCATGGAAATGGAGCTGATCGATAGCTCGTATAACACACTGCCCAATGACGCCCTGGCCGCGCTGACGGATAAGAACCTGCGGTTGGTGGGCGGAGTGACTTACACGAAAGAGGAGCAGGAGTTCGCGGAGACGATCCGGCAGACGCTGACCGATCGCGCGCAGCGGATGGGCGTGCAGGAGGAGATCGCGGCGCCGCGGGAAGGTTCGGGCCAGGCCTCGACCGATGCCGGGGATGTGAGCTGGAACGTGCCGATGGCGGCGCTGGTGACGGCGACATTCGTTCCCGGCGTGCCGGCGCATAGCTGGCAGGCCACGGCGTGCGCGGGCAGCAGCATCGGGCGCAAGGGGATGGTGGTGGCCGCGAAAACGCTGGCGCTGACGGCGGTGGATCTGTTCACGGATCCGACCCAGGTGGCGGCGGCCAAGGCGAGTTTCGAGAAGCGGCGCGCGGGGTTCGAGTATAAGTCGCGGGTGCCGGCGGACCATCAGCCGCCGCTCACATATAGGGATAAGTGAGCGATTGCCCGATTCGATGCCCTTCAGAACAAGAACGGAATGAAGCGGCGGGTACGCTTCATGTAAGCCGCGTAAGGCGCGCCGAAGCTCGTGAGGTTCTCTTGTTCTTCGGCAATCGCGGTGGCGAGGAGAAAGCCGCTCGCGCCCAACGCCAGTAGAATGCCGCCGATCGGCAACGGATCTTTCAGATAGGCGCACCACACCAGCGCCAGCAACGAGGCATAGAGCGGGTGACGGATATAGCGATACGCGCCCACTGTGACCAAGTTGGTGGTGTTCTCAAAAGCAAGATTGGCGGGGCGTGCGGCTGTAGGCACCGGTCTGCCGATCAGGCGGAGCAGCCGGAATCCTTCGATCGCCAGTCCTATCGAGGCGGCTCCGAGGAACCATGACGCGAGCTGGCGGGCCGAGAGCGGGTTACGAAACCACGGCGGGACGTTCAGCAGGATCAGGGCCGTCAGGAATTCAAACGCGAAGAAGCGATAGAAGCCGTGCGAGCGCCGATCCTTTAGCGACTGCCACGACAAGCGGACGATGACGGCTGACGCGGCGGCAAAAATAACGATTCGCAGCATTGGACGCCAATATGGCACGTTGCGCCGGTGAGGTCAACACTAAGCTGCCATCTGAATGCTTAGCCCACTCCCTTTTCCTTCAGAAATGGCGCGTACAAGTGGTCTGACTCCAGAATGTGGTCCGTGAGCCAGTGGCGCAGGAACGACATCACCGGTGCACCTACGGTCAACTGATGAGCCTCAAACTTCCGCTGGAGATCCACGACTTGTGCAGTCAACGCCTTGTGCTGGGCGCGTTGCTGTTCCAGGCCTGGATACCTATATTGCTCCAGCAACTGCTCCTCCCAGGCGAAATGGCGCCGCGTATAAGCCACCAGTTGCTCCAGAATGGAAGGGAGTTCCACCCTGGTTCTCGCATCCAGCATCGCCCGCTGCAGCCGGCCAATGAGATCGACGAGCACCTGGTGTTGCCGGTCCGCGTCCTCAATGTGGGTGGCGTAGCTTTCGTTCCACTTGAGGATTACATGCTCTAGTTCGTCCATCCTGGAAGCCTTAGCGACCCAAGGACCACCAGCTATGTATTTGCCCTCTCTGGTTATTTTCGAGAATGAAATCTTTTTCCAGAGTATAACTCGCCTTATGTCTACAGATACTAGGCGACCGCACTGGCCTTCAACCCCAAGTATTGCGACTTACCAAAGCCGAGAATCAGGTAACCGATTCCGCACAGCAACACTAGCATAACCACTCCGAAGGCGGTGCTGCGCCCGAAAGCCTTTGCGACGGCGATCGAAACCATAAACAGAACCACGATGTTGACAAACGGAATACACAATAGGATGAGCCACCAGCCTGGCTTGCCCGCTACTTTCAAGAGTACGTAGGCATTGTAGATCGGGATAAGGGACGCCCAACCCGGCTGTCCGGCCTTCGCGAAGACCTTCCACAAGGCGACCACAAAGATGACGACGAGCACCAGGAGCGCAATCGTCAGCGCGCCTCCCATGGCGAGCAACCCGCCCGCGTCAGCGGCCGTACCGGTGTCCGTCTGCAGAAGTAGGGCGATTGATGTCATTCGGATAAATCTCCTTTTTGGGGCCAAAGTTCACGCGGAACTTAGATCTCTCGCGCACGAGTTAGTCGCCCAGCGGTCGCTGGCGGTCTCGTATTGGCTCACCCCTATGGGAAGCAAGTATAGCCGAAGTTTCACCTTTTGGAGCTCGAATCTCCACATTCTTTCGTACCAGGACGCATGGCCTTGAGAGCATTCCAGCCCTGTGTCGCGCTCTGTTTCCCGGCTCGCGGCACTCTATCGGCCGCGCACGGTTCACGCGGTCTTGGAGAGGTTCCCCAACGCCGGCGCCGGGAATGTGCCGGCGGGATTGGCCCCGGCTGTGTGGCACAACCACATGAGATATGGTAGCCTTTGTGTGGTAGTGACACAGGAGTCTTCATGGCTAACCAAAAGCTGGATCTCCTCCAAGGCACCCTGGACGTGATGGTCCTCCAAACGCTGCACGCCATTGGCCCGCTGCACGGCTACGGCATCGCGCGCCGCATCGAACAGATCAGCGGCAACCAGGTGTTATTAAACCAAGGGACCATCTATGCATCGCTGGTGCGTCTGCAGCAACGCGGATGGATCGCGGCCGAGTGGGGCGCATCCGACAACAACCGGAAGGCGAAGTTCTATTCCATTACCCGCAATGGGCGCAAACAACTGGCCGCGGATGCCGCCCATTGGCAACGCCTGGCGGACGTCATGGGCCGCATGCTGGCAATGTCTCCGGGAGGCCAACGATGACGACACTCGTGGCGCGCGTAGCGGCGTTCTTCCGCAAGCGCGAGTTGGATCGCGACCTCGACCGGGAACTCGCCATGCACCTGGAACTCGCCACGGAAGATAACATCCGCCGCGGCCTATCCCCCGAGGAAGCCCGGCGCGAGGCACTCATCTGCTTCGGCGGCGTGGAAGTAGCCAAGGAGATCCATCGCGACGCGCGTGGATTGCCGTGGCTCGATTCGTTTCTGCAGGATCTGCGCTACGCGTTGCGGACCCTGCGCCGCGACTCGGGCTTCACCGCCGTCGCCCTGCTGATCCTGGCGTTGGGCATAGGCGCCAACACGGCCGTGTTCAGCCTGGGCAACGTCTTCTTGTTCCGCCCGCTGCCGGTGAAGGACGGGGACCGGCTGACCGTGGTAGCGGTCGAGAGCAAGGCCAACCCCGAACCCGGCCAGATTTGCTACGCGGATTTCCTGGAGTACCGGGCGCATTCGTCGGCCGTTTTCACCGGCATGACGGGTTATGTCATGAGTATTGTGGGGCTCGGTTACCGCGGCCACGCGGACCGGTTGCTCATGAGCTACGTGCCCAGCAACTTCTTTACGATGCTCGGTATTCGCCCGGCGTTCGGCCGGCTGATCGAATCCGGCGAGGGCGACGCGCCAAGAACCGGGACCGTGCTGGTTCTGGGCCATAGCTATTGGGAGAGGCGCTTCGGCGCCGACCCGGGCGTGATTGGCCGCACGGTCAGCCTGGACGGCAGGGCGGTCACCATCGTCGGGGTGGTCCCCAAGGAGTTTTTGGGCCCCTACAACGTGGTGGAGCTGGATGCTTACGCGCCTATCGGAATGTTGGGGTTCGGCGCCACCGCCGGTTTCTTCACCTCGCGCGAGGATCGCGAGGTGCGCGTGCTGGCCACGCTGCGGCCCGGGGTCAGCATCGCGCGGGCCCAGGCAGCGCTCAACGTGATCGGCGAGCGGCTGGCCGAAGAGTACCCGCACGCCGACCAGGGCCAGCGAGTCCGCGTATTCTCGGAGCCGAGTGCCCGGCCCGAGCCCGCCGCCGCCGATTCCAAGCCGCTGGTGGTGGCGGTGTTTTTGCTGATGGTGGGGCTGGTGCTGCTGGTGGCCTGTTTCAACGTCGCCAATCTGCTGCTGGCGCGAGCGGCGGCGCGCGAAAAGGAAATGGCGATTCGCGCCGCGATCGGGGCCGGCCGGAAGCGCCTGCTGCGCCAACTGCTCACCGAGAGCATGCTGCTGGCGGTGGCGGGCGGGGTGGGCGGCGCCGTGGTCGGCAATTCGGTGGGCTATGTGTTGAACGGGCTGCGGCCGTTGGGCGACTTCCCGCTGCGGCTGGCCTTTACGTTCGACTGGCGGGTGTTCACGTATGTGGCGGGCGTGGCGCTGGCGGCTGGAATCCTGGCCGGACTGGCCCCGGCCTTGCGCGTCTCCCGCACCGATTTGAACCTGGCGTTGCGGGAAGGCGGCCGCGGCCTGATCGGCGAAAGCGGGCGGCACTGGCTGCGCAACGGCCTGGTGGTGGCGCAGGTGGCGGGCTCGCTGATCCTGCTGGTGGCGGCGGGCCTGTTCATTCGCAGCCTCAGCCGCGCGCAGTCGATCGACCTGGGCTTCGACCCGCACAACGTCCTGAACGTGAGTCTCGATCCGAGCTTGCAGGGTTACACCGAGGCGCGGGCGGAGGCCTTTTGCCGCGAGTTGCTGCGGCGCACGCAAACGCTGCCCGGTGTGCGGTCGGCCAGTTTCGCGTTTTCGATTCCGCTGGGCATCTATAATAACGGCGCCCCCGGGGTTTACGCCGAGGCGCGGGTCCCTTCACCATCGGAGCGCGTACCGGGCGCGGGCTTCAATGCCGTCAGCCCGGATTATTTCACCACCTTGCGCATGCGCATTCTGGAAGGCCGCGCCTTCAGGGACGGCGATACCGCCACTTCCGAGCCGGTCGCCGTCGTCGATCAGACCATGGCCGCCCGCCTTTGGCCGCACCGGGACGCGGTGGGGCAACGTTTCAGCTACCAGGCCGCTTCGGGGCCCTTCGTAAGGGTGGTGGGGGTGGTGCGCGACGCCAAGATCACCAGCCTTCTGGATGCGCCGGGGATGTACTTCTATGTACCCCAGACGCAGAATTACCAATCGATTCACGTCCTCCAGGTGCGGACGGTGGGACCGCCGGAGGCGCTCGCGCCAGCCGTGGAGGGCCTGGTGCGGGAGCTCGATCCAAACCTGCCGGTGTACGAAGTCATGAGCATGGAGAAGGCTCTCGAAGGCGCCAATGGATTTTTCCTCTTCAAAGTTGGCGCATCTTTTGCCGGCGCGCTGGGCGGTCTCGGCTTGCTTCTTGCGGTGGTGGGTGTGTACGGGGTGGTTTCTTACTCGGCCGGACGGCGCCGGCACGAAATCGGAATTCGCATGGCGCTGGGCGCGCAGCGAGTCAGCATCTTCCGGCTGGTTATCGGCCAGGCCGTCGTGCTGCTGGGCCTCGGGATCGCCCTGGGAGTAACGGCCGCGCTGGGCGTGAGCCGGCTGCTGGTGAGTCTGCTGGTGGGCGTGTCGGCCTCCGATCCGCTCACCTTCGCCGGCGTCTCGGGGATACTGCTGGCGGTGGCGCTGGTGGCTTGCTACATTCCAGCCCGCCGCGCGGCGCGCGTGGAGCCGATGGCGGCGTTGCGCGAGCAGTAAGCCATCATTCGGGGCGGGAGCCAGGTGGCGGCGGCACAGGGTTGAGGCTGCCGCCCAGGCGATCGAGCAAGTCCCGAACGCGACGCCGGCTCACTTCAAGCGTGGCTCCGTTGTTCAGAACAACGTCGGCGGTTCCTCCCACCAGCGGGCGGACTTCGGTGACACAATCCAACTTCACAATCACCGCACGGGAGAGGCGGAAGAAATGCACCGCATCCAGGCGTTCCTCCAGATCGCCGAGAGTGGGTTCGAGAACATACGCGCGCTCTCGAGTATGCAGCCTGGTGAGCCCATCCTCGGAGGAGAAGTACAGGACGTCGCGCTGCGGGATGACCTTGTAGCGGCCGCCGCAGCGAGCCAGCAGCCGCGCACCGGCTCCCGACGCCGCCCGCGTCAGGCGATCCACATCGTCCTCGGCGTCGCGCAGCGCTCTCTGGCGGATCCGTTCGATGGACTGCGCCAGCCGGTGAAGGGACACCGGCTTGAGCAGGTAGTCCATGGCGTGAAGCTCGAAAGCCTTTACGGCATATGTGTCGAAGGCCGTACAGAAGACGATCTTGGGTCGCGGCCGCGGCAGGCACGCGGCCACCTCGAGGCCGCTCACACCCGGCATCTGGATATCCAGCAGCAACAAGTCGGGCCGCAACTCCAAGGTCTTCTGAATGGCCTCTTCGCCGTCGGCGGCTTCCCCGACGACCTCCAGATCCGCGATTGAGCCGAGTAGCTGGCGCAGCCGCTCGCGGGCGATGTCTTCGTCGTCCACCAATAGCGCCCGGATCATGGCGCCACCTCGACCGCCTGCGTCGTTCGCGGCATCTCGACGCTGACCACGGTCATACCCGGCGTGCCGTCGCGCCCGATGCCGAGGCGCGCGGCATCGCCGAAATAGCCTCGCAGCCGGTCGCGGACGTTGCGCAGTCCGTGGCCGTCCACGGGACCGTGAAAGAGCCTTGGCGCCGATTCCTCGAAGCCCGGCCCGTTGTCGCGGACTTCGATCCGGAGACGGTTCTGAACAACCTCGACATGGACCTCGATCCTGCCCGGGACGCGAATGGCGCTCACCCCGTGCTTGACGGCGTTCTCCACCAGGGTCTGCACGATCATCGCGGGAATCCGCGCTTCCTCAACTTCGTCGCCGGTCCGAATCGTGAATTCCAGCCGGTCCCCGAACCGCGTCCGCTCGATATCGAGGTAAGCGCGGACCGCCTCCAGTTCCTCGTCCAAAGTGACCCACTCCCGTTGGGAGCGCCGCAGGGTATACCGAAACACCTCCGCCAACTGCTCGATGGTCCGTTCGGCCCGATCGGGGCGGCGTGGAATCAGTCCCGCGATGGTATTCAGGGCGTTGAACATGAAGTGCGGATTGACCTGTGCCCGCAGCGCCTTGAGCTCCGATCGCTCGGCTTCCAGCAGCAGGTCCTGCTCGCGCCTCTCCCGACGGACGCGCTCCTCGCGCAATCGCAGGTTATCGAGCAGGAACGAGTATGTCTCCGCCAGCGACGAAAGCAGGGTAACGTCTTCGCTGAGGAAGCGAGGACCGTGGACCCGCGGCTGGATCGAGATCAGACCAATCTGTTCGCCGTGCGAACCGATCGCCGCCTGCATGCATCCGTCGGCGTTCCGTGCCGGTGGAAAGGGCCCGGGACCTAACAGGATTTCGGCCTCGGAATGGAATATTTCGCCCAGAAGCATCTCCGTACGTTCGGTGAGTTCACTCTCGCCGATGGCGCTCCGCAGTCCGGTCAGGAAGTACTTGCTGGCCTCGGCCGGAAGGAAGCGGCGGCCGAGGAAGAGCCGGTCGAGCCAGACCGATAACCTGCGCTGACCCCATGGCGCCACCAGCACGATGGGCAAGACCAGAAGCGTCCATGCCACAACGGCGGTCTTGGTGCCCCACCAGAGGCGCAGCAGGAAGGGTGCAATCGCAAAGAAATACGCCGCCAGAAGGAGCAGGAAGCAGAACGTGAACGCTCCCCTCTTGATGAGAACGTCGAAGAAAGCAGGCCGCTCGGCATAATATGTGATGACGAATGCGAAGCACAGCGGCAGTGCCTGGGCCAGTATGGAGCCCCAGGTTCCCGGCGGCGCGAGCAGGTAGATGCACATCCAGGCGCCACAAAGAAGCAGCAGCCAACGCCGCTGATTGCGGGCGAGCCGGTCGGTATCGGGGCGGCGGGAAGCCCACAAGACCGCGCCGCAGCCTGCCGCCGCGGTGACCATGAGCAGCCGGCATGCCAGTAGCGTTGGCCTGTCGTTCAGGAAGTCCACGCGCGGGCCGCCAGGGGTAGCGAGCGCCAAAGCCGCAAACCCAAGCCCCAGTGCGTAGATGGTATAAAGACCGGCCTGCCATATCCGGCGGCCGGGCAGCCATTCCTTTTCGGCGCGATAGAAAAAATGGTATAGCAACGGGGGAAGCAAAGCGGTGGGGGTAATCTGAGGGTATGCCAGAAACGGCAGCCCGCGGTAAACCATTCCCCACGAGAGGTAATCGACGAGACAGGAGACGAAAAGTACGGCGCAAGCTACCGTGATATATAGATAAAGGTAGCCGCCCCAGTGCCGCCCTCTTTTCCGGAACTCACGTAGCCAAAGAACCGATAACAGGGTGAACGTAATCCCGTTAAAACTGCACAGCAGGATTTCCAGCCAGGGATAATACCGGCTCACTGTTTCCTCCGGGCCCATGGATTTCAGGGGGCCTCACCGGCGCTCAGCCGGGGCGCCGTGCAATGCGTTCTCATTATATGACTCCCCATTCGATGCCGCACCCTGCGTCCATGCCGACGGCCGCGGCTCCAAATCGCCGAATTCAAAAACGAAACACGAGCCCGGCCGACAGCCGGACATTGTTCTGGCGGTTGCCGATGAAGTTCGTCCTGAGCCAATCGACCTCTCCGAGGCGAAGGGCAAGTTCCCGACGCGCACCCTTCGATTGGCCGTGTCGCCTGTATACCGTGAGATCGACGCCGGCGCCCACGAGCATGGCTAACCTGGTATCCACGATGTCGATCGGTGTCGCTTCGGGAACTTTGACCAACACCGACGCGTGCGCCTCGCCGAACAATCCGTGAGCGAATATCGTGCATGGCCCGTAGTGGGCCGAGAAACGAGGGCCGAACAGGTAATTGTGCTCATGCATATCGACAGTGACCGGCGTCACCCCGATCGTCCTGGTGGGCGTGGCATAAAGGCTGCTGACGTCGGCTACCACGGCGAACCAGGAGGTGGCGTTGACAGCCACGGAGCCGGTCCACCCGTTCGATCCAAACCTCGGAAACGTATCGGGCCCCGTACCCGGAACATACAAGCTCTCATCGGCGACGTAGGCCCGTATCGAGCCGTACGAATACCCGCCGAAGACCTCTACCCTGGGTACGTCCTGCGCGGATGCAACCGACGCAGCGATCAGTGCTGCGCCGGCGATAAGAAGATATGTTCGCATTGGTTTATCCTTTTTTGATGATTCCAGCCTCGAAGTTACTGCGCGCCGGCGGGTTTCCAAAGCAAAAAGTGCGCCAACGGCGGATCGGTCCGTATGGGTGGCTGGTGAGGGTGCATGACCGGCGGAGACGGATGGGCAAGCCAGAGAAAGCGGCGGTTGCGGAGACCCTCTTCCCGCAATCGGGCGCCCGGCTGCGAGGGTGGCCCGGATCGAATTTTGGGATTCCCGATCAAGCGGACGTGCGCTCCAACGTGATATTTTCCTTGTGTGGACGAGGCATAGCGGCTACGCGAAGTCGTTCTTAATTCGCTTGATCGAGAGCAGGATGCCAACGGTTTCGCCCGCCACGCTTATCGAAGCCGGACGCAGTTTTATCGCGTGTTCCGGGCAATGATCGAGGAAACGCCGGTGGCCATGCGCCGGAGGCTGCTGTTGGAAAGGGCGGCATGGCAGTTGTCGCGCACGCAACTCCCGGTGACCGACATCGGTCTCGATGCGAATTACGGATCGCTGGAAGCGTTCACCAGGGCGTTCCGAAAGGCCTTCGGCGTTTCACCGAGCCTATACCGCCGCATGGGGGCGACATGCACTCACCTCCACGCAGCCAACGGAATTCACCACCATTCGGGTAAGGATGACACGAAAGGAGCCGGTCGATTTATGGACCTCTTCGATATTTTCTCTGGCCAGGAGTCCTGGCATACGCGGCGTCTTCTGGATCTGGCGAAGGCGCTAAACGATGAACAATTGGACCGCCCTTTGCAGAACCAAGTAAAGGTCTTTCCATGGGATGGCCCGGACCGGAGCCTACGCCAACTTCTGGACCGGATGGTGCAAACCAAGGAAGCCTGGGCCGCGGCGATGACGGGCGGCAGTGCGCCCTTGTTTGACAATGCCCCGCCCGCGGACCGAACTCCTTCGGCCATGCTGGCGCGCCTGGAGAAAGCAGATCGAGCGTTTCACGGCGTACTCACGGATGTCCGCAATCGGAGCGCTTGGGAGGACACGTTTGTCGATGCGCTATGCGAACCCCCGGAAACCTTCTCCTTTGGCGGCATGTTCGCGCACGTGATTACCTTCAATGCCTACCGGCGGATGGTTGCCATCGATGTGCTGCGCGGCCTCGGAGTGAAGGTTGAAGGTGTTGGCTGTCCCATGGAGTATATGGAGAGCCTGGCGAAGGCGTAAGACCCGCGAGCATTGCCTGCTTGCCGGCATAGTACGAATGTCGTAATATGGGAATCGTATGATCCGTTCCTGCCGGGACAAGGATGTGCTGCGGCTACTGGAGCGGAAATTCAGCAGGCGCCTCCAGGCGATCGAGAAGCCCGCCCGTGTGCGACTGGAAGTCCTCGACGCCGTGACATCGCTCCGTGACCTCGATCTGCCGGGATTTCGGCTGGAAACCCTCAAGGGTGACAGGAAGGGGCAGCACAGCATTCGAATCAATGACCGGTACCGGATCTGCTTCACGTGGCGGGACGGGGATGCCCACGCCGTGGAGATCGTCGACTATCACTAGAAGGGAATGAGATGGCGATTCAGAAATTAAGACGTCTTCAGCCGCTTCATCCTGGCGAGGTTCTCAAGGAATTGCTGACCGAAACGGGATTGACCGTCAACTCGCTGGCTCTCGCCCTGCGAGTGCCCGCAAACCGGATCGGGGGAATCGTCAAGGGGCAGCGGGGTATTACGGGCGACACCTCTCTACGATTGGCCCGTTATTTCGGAACATCCGCTCAGATGTGGATGAACCTACAGGCGAAATATGACCTCGCCATTGCCGAGGACGCAGCGGCTGCTCGAATTCAGGAAGAAGTTCGTCCTCGTGTCGCGGCCTGACGGCGCGGCTCCCAGTTGGGCATAAGATGGTGGAGGCAGCTTGCAGAATGAATCAGGCGGCGGCTGATTCCTAAGTCGCTAGGTGATTGAACAGCGCGCGAGACATGTCATGTCAAGTTCTTCAAATCACCCTCTGAGCCGCTACGCAGATCCGGCGTCCAGCGCTCCAGTCTTTTGCCTGCGCGCGAAACCGCAGTTTAGCCCACTGGACGTGAACGTAGCGTTTCTCGCGCGTTCGGGATGGAATCAGTCTGTAGATCGCCTGCGGTTCCACATCCAGCAAGATTCCAAAATCCCTGCGGACCACCCCATGGCGAAAATTATAAGCCGGCTCGACCCGCATCTCCTGATTCGGCGGCTGGATCGCGATGAAGACCGATTCATCTCGGTTCATGCGTCTGTCCAGGGTGAAATCGTCGTTCTCTCAAATCATGCTGAATTCGCGCGGGAGTGTTTCCGGCCTTTATCCTGACTGCTCGTCAGGCCGTGCGCAAAGGGTTGACGATCTTGAGGCCGGAGAAGTCTCTTTCGTTCTCGGTTACAACAACGCAATCGTTCGCCTCAGCCACGGCGGCGACGATCATGTCGAGTGGGCTCCGGGGCCGTCCCTTGGCCGTGCCGTCGGCCATCAACCGCGCCCAGACCAAGGCGGCCTTTTCATCGAAAGGGAGCACCCGGCCGGCGAATAGCGCTGGCGGACCCTCCGGACCGGAAAACCAGCGTTCCAACTCCCTGCGCTTCTTTCCGGCGGGCTTCTCCAGTATTCCGCGGTGGATCTCAGCAACCGTCAGCGACGAGATAAACAGGTCCCCGTCGGCTTGTGCCGCCATCCATGCAACCAGTTCGTTCGCACCGGGAACCGGCGGAATCCGCGCGGCTTTCGACACCACTTCCCTCCGGCCGCCTTTCCACGCTACAATCAAATTGGATCGGCGAGACAACCCAGTGGGCGAAAGCCCACTTTTTTGTTGGTTTTCATACAGTCGGAACGATGCAGCAAACTGTCGCATCCAAGATCGAAGAAATCGCGCAACGCGTGGCGCAATCGGAGGGTTTGGAGGTGGTCGAGGTGGAAGTCAAGGGCGGCGGCAACAGCCGCTTTGTCCGTATCTCGATCGACAAACCCGAGGGCGTGACTCACGGCGATTGCGAACTTGTCTCGCAACAGGTGGGAACCATACTGGACGTGGAGGATGTGGTACCGGGAGGACGCTACACGCTCGAAGTCAGTTCGCCCGGGGTGGAACGCAAACTCATACGGCCGAAGGATTACGAACGGTTCCAGGGCAAGAAAATCAAACTCGCGCTCCGCGAGCCAGTGGAAGGACGGCGCAACTGGGAGGGTGTCCTGGCGGGATTCGAGAACGGCACTGTCGCACTCGAAACCGAACCCGGGAAAACCCTGCGGTTCCCGCTCGACCAGGTGCACAAGGCCCATCTGAAGTTCGAGTGGTAAGCCGCTCGGGAGCCGGAAACCAACAGAAATTATAAGGAACAACGAGGGCACTTTGGAAACGATTTTTCAATCCATCGAGATCCTGAGCAAAGAGAAAGGCATCGATCCGCAGGTCGTCCGGGATGCCGTGAAGGACGCCATGCTGATCGCCGCTCGCAAACATTACCGCACTAACGAAGACTACATCGCCGACATGGACCCGAAGACCGGAGCCATCACGCTCTTCGCGGTTAAGAAAGTCGCCGAAGCGGTCGAGGACCCGGTCCACGAAATGACCCTGGCGGAAGCGCGCCGTATTCAACCCGATGCCGAAATCGGCAGCGAGATCCGCATTCCCAAGAACACGGAAGCGCTGGGGCGCATTTCGGCGCAGACCGCCAAGCAGGTGATTTTCCAAAAAGTCCGGGAAGCCGAGCGCGAGACGGTATTCAACGAGTATTCGGGCCGCACGGGGGAACTGGTGAACTGCACCATCAAGCGCGTGGAGGGTCCCGACTACATTCTCGACCTGGGAAAGACCGAAGCGCGGCTGCCCAAGAAAGAACAATCGCGCCTGGAAAGCTACTCGGTAAGCGACCGCGTGCGCTGCGTGCTGAAACTGGTGGACAAGTCGAGTAAAGGTCCGGGAGTGCTGGTCTCGCGCGCCGCGCCGGAGCTGGTGATGCGCCTCTTCGAGCAGGAGGTTCCGGAAATTTACGACGGGACGGTGGCCATCAAAGGGTGCGCGCGCGAAGCCGGCGAACGCACCAAGATCGCCGTGCAGAGCCGCGACCGGGACGTGGATAGCGTGGGCGCTTGCGTGGGGATGAAGGGGATGCGGGTGCAATCCATCATCCGCGAGCTGCGGGGCGAGAAGATCGACATCATCGAATATTCCGACGATCCGGTGGTATTCGCCACGCATGCCTTGAGCCCGGCCAAGGTGAGCCGGATTACGGTGCTCGATCCGCTGGGCAAGCACATGGAAGTGATTGTGGACGATTCGCAACTCTCGCTGGCGATCGGCAAGAAGGGCCAGAACGTGCGCCTGGCGGCCAAGCTGCTGGGGTGGAAGATCGATATCAAGAGCGAGGAAGAGAAGCGGCAGGAAGTGGAAACGCAAATGGCGGCGCTGGTGTCGCCGGGGGCGCCGGTTTCGGTGCTGATCGACTATGGCCTGCCGGAGGAGATCGTGGAGCGGCTGGTGGAATCGGGCGTGGGGACGATCGAGAAACTCGGCGGGATGACCCCGGAACAGCTCGAGGCGATCGAGGGTATGGCTGCGGACGTGATCGATAAGATCTTCGAAACCGTCAACGCCTATTACAGCCAGTTTGAAGACCAGCCGCAGGAGGCCGCGGAAGAGCCGGGCGAGGAGGCGGGCGAAGAGACGGGTGAAGACGCGGGCGAGCCGGCGGCGGAGGGTACGGTGTTCGAAGCGGGCGAGGAAGCGAGCGAGCCGGCGGAGGTCGCGGCGTCTGAAACGGCTGGGGAAGAGACGGATGCGGAACCGGAAGTTACAGCGGCGGCGGAGCAGTCTGGTACCATAGGAGACGCGGGTTCCCCCACTCACAATCAGTCTGGAGCGGGTCCTGAAGTTAGCCCGGAAGTGACCGGGGAGGGCACCCCTGAAAGCGGTGTTCGTTAGGTGTGCCTGGAAGTGTTGGAACAAATAGTTTCACCTATGAAGAAGATTCGGATCAATGAGCTGGCGCGGGAGTTGGAAGTCAAAGCTCATGAAATACTGGAGCGGCTCCCGGAACTCGGCGTCACGGAGAAGAAGACGCATTCCAGCTCCATCGATGAAGACGTGGCGATCAAGCTGCGCCGGCTCTACGGTCTCGACGTACCCGACCTGGTGGTCGAAGAGCCGGAGGAAACGGCGCATGCCGCGGAGGAGTCCGCCGAGCACGCGGCGCCGGCCACGGAAGAACGGCCGCACGAGCCCGCGCGGCCCGAACCGCACGGGGCGGAACGGGCGGCTGTTTCGGAAGCCGCAAGACCGGCCGCCGAAGAGACGCGTCCGATGCCGGGCGCGCTACCGATCCGGCCTCCGTTGGCGGGCCGGCCGATCCACCCGCCTATCGCGGGACACCACGCCGCGCCGACCGAAGCGGCACCGCCGGCACCCGCCGCGCCCGCACCCGTTCCCGCCGCTAAAGCCCCGGCTGCACCGGCCGGCGCGCCGCCCGTGGCAGTCATCGCACCGGGACGCCCTGCTGTTCCCGCGGTCAAGCCGTTGCCTTCGACGCCGGGCGCGGGACCAAAACCTGGACAAGTACTTTCCGGACCGCGCGCGCCATTCCCCGCAGCCCAGGTGGAAGGCGCGCGGACCGCGCCGGGCGGCCCGGTACCCGGGGCTCCCCGGCCTCCGGCGGCGCCGCGCGCGTCCCGCCCCGAAGTGGCGCGCACGCCCAGCGCTCCGGCGCCTCCGGCGGCGGCTCAAGCCCGCCCACTCGCCGGTCAGCCGGCGGCGCGTCCGGTAGTGCCTCCGCGTCCCGATCTAGCGGCTAAATTGACGGCTCCGCGGCCCGCCATGCCGGCGCAACCGGCCGCGCCGCGCCCTGGAATTCCCAAGTCGCCCACGGCGCCCACGCCCGGCCAGCCTATTTATCGCGGCCCTCTCCGGCCCGGTCAACCGATGGTGGCGCGGCAGGGCGGCGCGGGAATCCGAACCGCGGCTCCCGGTGCGCGTACGGGACCGCGCCCGCAGCATCCCACGTCGCCGCGCGGCGGCCTGGCTCCCGGAATGGCGCCTCCGCCGGTGGAACAGCCGCGGGGACGCGGAACGCAGCGCCCACGGCAGCAGCGGGAGCGTGTGGAAGAGGAGAGGATCCTACGGCCGGCGCGGCGGCAGGTGGAAGCGGGTCCGCCGCCGATCAACCGCGAGATCACCATCTCGGAAGGCATTACCGTCAAAGAGCTTTCGGAAAAGCTGGATGTGAAGGGTGCCCTGGTGATGAAGAAGTTGATGGACCGCGGCATTTTCGCCACCATCAACCAGACTCTCGATTCCAAGCTGGCCACCGAAGTGGCGCGGGAATTTGGCGCATCCACGGCTACGGTGAGCTTCGAAGAAGAAGCCATGCAGGCCGTCGAAGAGTCCGAAGACGCCAAGGATCTGGTGAGGCGCGCCCCGGTGGTCACGATTATGGGCCACGTCGATCACGGCAAGACGTCGCTGCTGGATGCGATTCGCGAAGCCAACGTGGCGGCGCGGGAAGCGGGCGGTATCACGCAGCATATCGGCGCGTACCAAGTGGACATGAACGGCCACAAGATCGTCTTTATCGATACCCCGGGCCACGAAGCCTTCACGCGCATGCGGGCCCGCGGCGCCAAGGTCACCGATATCGTGATTCTGGTGGTGGCGGCGGACGACGGCGTAATGCCGCAGACGATCGAAGCGATCGAACACGCCAGGGCGGCGGGCGTGCCGATTCTGGTGGCCATCAATAAGATCGACAAGCCGGACGCACAGCCCGAGCGGATCAAGCAGCAACTGGCCGATCGCGGGCTGCTGGCCGAGGATTGGGGCGGCGATGTGGTCATGGTTCCGGTTTCCGCCAAGACGCACGAGAACCTGGACCTGCTGCTGGAAATGATCCTGCTGCTGGCGGATATGCAGGATTTGAAGGCCAACCCCACCCGGCCGGCCATGGGCACGGTGCTCGAAGCCTTGCTCGACCGCGGCCGCGGCCCGGTGGCCACGGTGCTGGTGCGCAACGGCACGCTGGCGGTGGGAGATTATTTCATCTGCGGCTCGGTGTTCGGCAAGGTGCGGGCCATGCTCAACGACCGCGGCACGCAGGTGCGGAAAGCGGAGCCCTCGACTCCGGTGGAGGTGCTCGGTCTGGAGTCTCTGCCGGAAGTCGGCGACGATTTCCAGGTGGTCACCGATACCGCCAAGGCGCAGCAGATCGTCAAATTCCGCGATCTGAAGGACCGGGAAGCGGCGCTCTCGAAATCCGGCCGCCTGACGCTCGAGCAATTGCACGCGCAGATGGAAGCGGGCGAAGTCAAGGAGCTGCCCATCATTATCAAAGCCGACGTCGGCGGTTCGGCCGAAGTGCTCACCGAGACGCTGCAGAAGCTCTCCAACGACAAGGTGAAGGTGCGGGTGATTCTGGCCGGCGTGGGCGCGGTGAACGAGAGCGATGTGCTGCTGGCATCGGCATCGAACGCCGTGATTATCGGGTTCAACGTGCGGCCGGAACGGGCCGCGGCGGCGCTGGCGGAGCAGGAAAAGGTCGATATCCGCCTGCATACGATCATCTATAACCTTACCGACGAGATGAAGCGCGCCATGAGCGGCCTGCTGGAGCCGGTCTTCAAGGAAGTGTACCGGGGCAAGGCCGAGGTGCGCGAAACCTTCCGCATCAGCAAGGTGGGCAACGTGGCGGGCTGCATCGTGCAGGATGGCAGCATCGGCAGCCGTTCCGACGTGCGGCTGCTGCGCGACAACGTGGTGGTCTACACGGGCAAGATCGGCTCCTTGCGCCGGTTCAAGGACGACGTCAGCGAAGTGAAGAGCGGGCAGGAGTGCGGCATCACGCTCGAGAACTTCCCCGATGTCAAACAGGGCGACGTGATCGAGGCATTTGCCACCGAGCGCGTGGCCAGCGAAGTATTCGCCTGACCGTATGCCGTCGGTCGGCGTGCTGACTTTGGAATTGCGCTTGGAAGACTCGCACTCGCTCAAGGACAAGCGCCACGTCGTACAAGGCCTGAAGGACCGTCTGCGCAATAAATTCAACGTAGCGGTGGCGGAGATCGACTGCCAGGATGCGTGGCAGCGCGCGGTCGTGGCTGCCGTTACGGTATCGCCGGACCGGATCTTCGCCGAGAAGGTGCTGCGCGCGGTAGAAGACGAAGCGGCGGCGATACTGGGAGGCGAGTTGGCGGATACGGGGATCGAGTGGCTGGCGTGAGGATGGGCGAACCGGCCAGCAATGCGGACGATTGCAAGGTGACGGCGGGTCCAGGGGGACCCGCGCGGACCTGGGGGTCCGCCCCACCCGTTTTCTATGGATGAGCGGCGCGCATTACGAGTTTCCGAAGCGGTCCGCGAGGAGCTTTCCGAAATCATCGGATTCGAAACGGACGATCCACGGCTCCTGGCGGTCGAAGTAACCGAAGTGCACATCAGCGTGGACGGGCGCCATGCGACTATCCGAGTGGCTCTGGGCGGGACGGAAAGGGAGCAAAAGGAATCGTTGGCGGCGCTCGACCATGCCACGGGCTTCCTGCGCCATGAACTGGCCACCCGGCTGACCATGCACCACGTTCCGGAACTGCATTTCGAGCGTGACAAGAACCCGGATGTGGAAAGCCGGATCGATTTTCTCCTGAAACGAGCGAAAAAATCTCGTGGACATAGCGGAAATTAGCGGGAAGCTTCTCGGTGAAGCCTTGCCAGCCGCTATCCGCACCGACCAGGAACGCCGGCGCCGGTTGCGGGCGGCCGCGGATCAGATGGAGAAGCCGGACCAGGAGATTTCCTAGGAGGAAGGCCTCCACTTCTCTTTCAGCCGATGTGATTCGGCGTGGCCGCCGAGGAGGGCATCGCGCATCCCGGGCAAGGATGCGTTGCCCGTTGCCGCCCGGATCTGATGCCTGCCGCGAAGCTCCAGGAGCGCTTCCGTCGCGGCGCGACCATGGAAGCAACTCAAAACGACTACGGCCATGGCGGCGAAATGCATACGCACGCGCATCCGCGCCGCGGCCATCATCCGCGATGAGCGACCCCGCTGCCTGCGATGGATCTCACCGGACGATTTGTCCATTGTTCAGCACGGCTGGTTGATCCAGAGCGCCTGCTATCATCGGGACATTCCGGACTCTCTAGGATTTCCGCCATTTGAGACGCGCACCGCAGTTTTGCCGTACCGGGCAGGATTTGTTTCCTGGGTTCTCCGAGAGAAACCCTCGCTGTTGTGTCCCTCTATGACATCGGGTCTTTCCCCGTCGTCTTTTTAATTAGTACTGAATACTTTAACATATTCATTGCCAATCGCTGTTAAATGCTCTAACATGCTAACCCAGAAGGGAGGCCCACATTGAGACCATACTTTACAAAACTGAGTATTCTACTCGCGTTCTTCTTCGGCACCTTTCCCGCAGTAGCCCAGTGTTCGGGCAGCTGCTCTAATCTGTGCGGGACAGTATGTCTTGACGGGATGACGTGTGACGGGGGACAACTACCGATCGAGTGCGTTGGCGGTTGGGAACCATACTGCCCAACAACTCCGATCATTATCGACGCTAAGAACGAGGGGTTTCACCTGACGAGTATGCAAGGCGGCGTGAAATTCACATTCAACGGGACTCTCCTGCAAACGAGTTGGACCAACCCTAGCTATTCAAACGCATGGTTGGCGCTAGATCGGAATGGCAACGGGAAGATCGACGACGCCTCAGAATTGTTTAGCGAGTTTACCCCGCAGCCTCCAAGCGCAAACCCTAATGGTTATAAGGCGCTGGCGGTGTTCGATGATCCTAGAAACGGCGGAAATTGAAACGGCAAAATCGACCCTGGCGACTCGATCTGGCCGTCTCTGCGCCTGTGGATAGACCGCAACCACAACGGAGTCAGTGAACCGGGCGAACTGATCTCACTTCCTGATGCCGGTGTTTTCTCCATTGACTTGGATTACACCTATAATACGTGGACCGACCAATTTGGGAATGTCTTCCGTTACGTATCAGGTATCCAGGACAAATACGGAAAGGAGGACCCTCTGTGTTACGATGTCTTACTTCTGACCCAGCCACGGCAATTCGCGACTGCGAGCAGCTCAGGCGGACAGACTACGTCGGGGGCATCGGGTGCGCACTGATCGCCACCAAAGCACTTTTGCTGGCCGTAATCTGTGTGGCCGCTGCGGAGGCCCAAGTCTGTCGGGACGTTAGCTCGGATGAGGGCCAGCGTTTGGCGCGCTATGTGGCGCAGCGGTATCATCTCCGGCCGGATGCCGCCCTCCACCTAGAGCGCCAGGAGCACGTGAGTGAGGACTGTTACCGCAAACTGCTTTTTTCTGGTGACGGCGTTCTGGGGCGCTATCATCTGACGCTCTACGCGTCGCCTGACCTCCGTTTCCTAAGTACGGATCTTTTTGACTCACTTAGTGACCCCGATCTTGACGAGCGGAAGGAGGCCGTGCGGAAGATCACCGAGCTATTACCAGGAGAATACGCCTCGACGGGTTCCGCCGCACCGCTGGTCACCGTGGTGCTGTTTTCCGACTTTCAGTGTCCCTACTGTAAGAGAATGCAGGCGCTCTTACGAAAGGAACCGCTGATCTCCTCTGCTGGTGGAGTACGGCTGTTGTTCCGACACATGCCCGCATTGGCGCATTCGTGGGCGCAAAAAGCCGCCGAAGCGGCAGCGTGCGCACAACTGCAAAACACAAGTGCATTCTGGCAGCTTCATGACAGCCTTTTTCAAAATCAGGCGAGTATTACGGCTGAAAACATTGACCAAGAGGTCGATCTATTAGCTTTGCGGATCGAAGCTCTGAGTATCGGTGACTTCAGGGACTGCCTCCATAGTCAAGCGTCTCTGGGGATCGTTCTCCGTGACAGACAGCTCGGAGTAGCAATTGGAGTTAAAGGGACGCCCACATTCTTTGTCGATGGTGAACTTCTTTCCGGATTGCCCGATGCCGATGAGTTCCATCGGCGCCTTGCGCGCGCCGTTGAGGCCGAGCGCCTGAAGGAGCACGTCGGTGGCGCGGATCAGGCCGCTGGGAAGACATAGCACAGGAACCCGACGCGGGGGTGGACGTCAGTTTCAACGAAGAAGGAACTCTTTTGTCTTATGAGTACTGGGTTGTTCAATGGAAGGAGGATAGAACAAGTGAAACGTTCAGTAAATCTTTGCTGCGGTCTGCGAAGTATGCTGGCCCAGGCCTCAACACTACTAGCCTGTGCCTACCTCATCGGATATACGCCAACGCTGGCAGGTCAGCAACTCACTGGCCCGCAGGACCAAACGGCTGCGTCACCAGCACAATCACGGCCGACAGGCGACTGGCTCACGGATCACGACCTCGTTGGCGCTCGCCGCGCTACATTTAGAGGTGCCCTTATACCTGCTCACGTGGAGGAAGCCGGGCCGGTTGCCGGTCAAGTACTGCCGGACGCGTGCGGGTTCCACTTTCACTTGGATCCCGGCCAGAGAGCCCTTCGCGCCAAGATAACGGGACCGGTCCGCTATACAGACGATGGCGGATGCGAAGCGGACTTCGTCGTCGGCATACCGGTTGGGAATGTCCGGGACGTCGGTAGAGGCGACACGCTCCAGCACATGATTATGGAGCTTAGTCCAGGAGGAGGAGGTTTGCCGGGGGACCAAAGCTCAGCCACGAAGGGATTGCGCGGGAGTCCCCGAGAGTTGATCCAGGGCCGCGCCGATGTTATCAGGTTAGATGCCGTCCGGACTGAGAAGATGAGTCTTGGAACCGCTGTTTCAGTGGTAAAACCCCTTACAGCTCCATCCTGGCAGAACGGCCTAGGCTACTTGTACGAGGAGGTGAACGATCCGGTAGGCATAACTGTCAACTCTCTAGCCTCCTACGTCAACTTCTCTTTCACTTACGGGGATTATCAGGGCTGCCCGCCGGACGGCGGCGGCACAACGGTTCTTAGCTGGTACAGCCCGACAGGGTGGTTCGTCGCTTCAAATAGTGGCAGCATTAACAACTACTGCTTCTCGCCATGCCAACCGCCAGCTTATGTTGCCAACATAGACTACGTCTCGTACGGCAACTATGCGTTCTGCGCGACCGTGTCGAACCCCCTAGGATTGCCTCCCGGATTCACGACGGCAAACTACTGGCCCCAGGAGGTCGACGGAAACTGGGATGGCTCGGTTGACGGCTACTCTTCGCTCTCGATAGGTGGGTCCTGGTGCGCGTATTTGCTGAGCCCAACGCAGATCACAATCATCGGCGGACCGGTGTAACAATGGTGAAAAAGCTTTCGCGCATTGTGTCGGTGCTTCCAACAGCACTGGTGGTTGGAGCGGACCTCTGGATGTACCCGACTCTCAAGAATCAGAATTCGGCCGCAGTTTGGCGGATTTGGATCGTGACCCTCGGCCTTGGGTTGGGTATAGTTATTCCCCGATTGGTAGTACGGTTGGTGTGCACGTTATTGTTGTTCGGTATGGTAATTCTCACGGGTTTTAGTGTTGGGATGTTCTACCTTCCCGCTCTATTGGCCGGGGTTGTCGCGACCCTCCTTCAAATGGAGGCCAAACCTTAGCAGACGGTCCGGCGGCGCTCGACCATGCCACCGGCTTCCTGCGCCATGAACTGGCCACCCGGCTGACCATGCACCACGTTCCGGAACTGCATTTCGAGCGTGACAAGAACCCGGATGTGGAAAGCCGGATCGATTTTCTGCTGAAACGGGCGAAAAAATCTCGTGGACATAGCGAAAACTAGGCGGACAAGGGCCGGTCCTTGACACCGTAGTTACCAATTTGGTAACCTACAAGGTGAGGATCATTAGTAGAGCGGCGATCGCCGAATTCACGGCAAGGTCCGACCGCAAAGACGCGCTCGAAGCCCTATTGCACTGGTACGCCGTCGCGCGTCGGGCAAAGTGGAGACATCTTGCCGATGTCCGCCGGGATTTCCCGCACGCCGATGCCGTCGGCATGTTCACAGTGTTCAATATCGGCGGTAACAAATACCGGCTCGCCGCGGCGATCAAGTACCGTTGGCAGATCGTCTATATTCGGAACATTCTCACGCATGTCGAATACGATGGAGGGGGTTGGAAATCATGAGCGGCGCACTGATTGATGAGGTCCAATACCGGAAACTTCTCGGTGAAGCCTTGCCGGTCGCTATCCGCACCAAAGAGGAGCACCGTCGCCTCTTGCGGGCGGCGGCGGATCTGATGGAGAAGCCGGACGAGGAGATCTCCGAAGAGGAAGGCCGCCTCCTCGAACTGCTCAGTACACTGATTGACGAGTACGAGAATCGAGCGCATCCCCTTCCTCAGGCGCAACCGCACCGGATGCTCGCCTACCTGCTCGAAGAGAAAAGCATGAAACCGAGCGACCTGTGGAGCGTGCTTCCCAAGAGCCGCGTGTCGGAGATCCTGAACGGCAAGCGCGGCATCAGCAAGGCGCAGGCAAAACAGCTTGCGGAGCTGTTCCGCGTGCCGGTCGAGCTGTTTCTGTGAAAGCCTGCGAAACGACGTGCCTCTCCGGTTCAGAAATTTTCGCGCACAGGCCCCTAAATCCTTTGTTTTTACCGATCAAGCATGTATCCTGGTATTTTGGCCCAGCGCATACAATCTGTGCTAGTTTTGTTTCTGTTGGCGGGTGTGGCGGCGCGCGCCGCCGAGGATTTGCTGCTCGAAAAGAGCGCCGACGCCATGGGGTCCACGTTTACGGTCCAGATTTACGGAACGGACCGAGTGGCGATGGAGGCCGCGGCGGACGCGGCGCTGGCCGAAGCGCGGCGCATCGACGAGGTGCTTTCGAACTATAAACCCGCCAGCGAGTGGAGCCTGGTAAACCGGTCGGCAGCTGGGAAACCGCTGCGCATTTCGCCGGAGTTGTTCCAGTTGCTTGCCGCCTGCTACGAGTACAGCCGGGAAAGCGACGGAGCGTTCGATATTACGGTGGGCCCGCTCATGAAGGTGTGGGGTTTTTACAAAGGCACGGGACATTTACCGGAGCGGGGCGAGGTGGCGGCGGCTCTGGCGCGGGTGGGATACCGGCATATGCACCTGGATGCCGCGGCCAGTACGGTGTGGTTCGACGAGCCGGGGGTGGAACTCGACCCCGGCGGGATTGGCAAGGGCTACGCCGTGGACCGCATGGTGAGAGTTTTGAAACAAAAGGGGGTCACGACTGCTTTGGTTGCGGGCTCCTTTAGCAGTATTTATGGTCTGGGGGCTCCTCCCGACCGTCCGCAAGGGTGGCCGGTTGGAATCCGCGATCCGCGGGAGCACGGCAAGACGGTGGCCGAGGTGTTCCTGAAGGACATGTCGATGTCCACGTCGGGCAGTTACGAGAAGTTTTTCCGGGCGGAAGGCCGCATGTACGCCCACATCATGGACCCGCGCACGGGTTATCCGGCGCAGGGCAGCGTGTCGGTTTCGGTTGTCGCGCCGCGTACCATAGACAGCGAGGCGTGGGCGAAACCGTACTTCGTGAACGGCCGCCAATGGGCGGCGAGGCACAAGCCAAACGACTTTCGCGTGTACTTTTGCGAAGACAGGACGGATCAGCCATGCGCGTGGCTCCAATGACCAGTCGTTTTCTAGACGCCTGCCGGCGCCGGCCCACCGACGCGCGGCCGGTATGGTTCATGCGGCAGGCGGGCCGCTACCTGAAACAATACCGCCAGATACGCGAGCGCCACGGCATTCTCGAGATTTGCAAGCGGCCGGACCTGGCCGCCACGGTGACCCTGCAACCGGTCGAACTGCTCGATGTGGATGCCGCCATCATTTTCGCCGATCTGCTGCTTCCGGTGGAACCGATGGGGCTCAAGCTGCGCTACGAAAAAGGCGAAGGGCCGGTGATTGCCAACCCGGTCCGCACAACGGACGACGTGGATTCGCTGGCCACCACCAATACCGACGAGCTGGGGTATGTGGGGGAAGCCATCCAGATGGTGGTGCGCGCCCTGGCGGGCAAAGTTCCGGTAATCGGTTTCGTGGGCGCGCCATTTACCATGGCGAGCTACATGATCGAAGGCGGCGCCTCGCGCAACTTCATCCGCACCAAGAAGCTGATGTACAGCGACGAGACGCTGTGGCGGCGGCTGATGGGCAAAATCGTGGATGTGCTGGCGCCTTTCGCGCATCTGCAAGTCACCGCCGGAGCGCGGACCATTCAGGTGTTCGATAGCTGGGTGGGCGCGTTGGGTTCGGATGACTATGTGCGCTTCGCCGCCCCTTATTCGCGGGCGCTGATCGAACGCATCCGTTCCACGGGAGTTCCGGTGATTCACTTCGGTACCGGCGCATCGGGCTTCTTCCGCGAACTGCACGCGGCGGGGGGCGATGTGATGGGGGTGGATTGGCGCATCAACATCGATCAGGCCTGGATGGACATCAGCTACCGTTCCGCCATCCAGGGGAACCTGGATCCGGTGGCGCTGTTCGCGCCGCTTCCCGAGCTGCGCCTGAAGGTGCACGAACTGCTCAAACGCACGGGCTCGCGCCCCGGGCACATCTTCAACCTCGGCCACGGCATTCTGCCGGAGACTCCGGTCGATAGCGTAAAGGCCGTGGTGCAGATGGTCCGGGAATTCAAACAGTGAAGCAGGCGGTTCTGCTGGCGGCGCATGGGGCTCCGGAGCGCGTGGAAGACGTCGAGGAGTATCTGGGCTACGTGCGCGGAGGACGGCCGGCTTCGCCACAGATCGTCGAAGAGGTGCGGCAGCGGTATGAGGCCATCGGCGGCGGCTCTCCCCTGCTCCGCTGGACAAAGGCGCAGGCCGAAGCGCTGGAGCGCGAGCTCGGAATCCCGGTCTTCTTTGGGATGCGCAATTGGCACCCGTTCCTGCGCGAAGTCATGGACGCGATCCGCGAGTCAGGCGCGGAGCGGATCGCCGCCATTGCCATGGCGCCGCAGTTCTCCGAAACGAGCGTGGGGCTCTACATCCGGCGCACGCGGGAAGCGGCCGAAGCAGCGGGCGTCACGGCCGAGTTCCGCTGGGCCCGGAGCTACCACGACGAGCCGCTGCTGATCGAGGCGTTCGCGGAGCTCCTGCGCCCGCTTTTGCCATCGCGAAAGGTACTGTTTACGGCGCACAGCCTGCCGGAAAAGGCGTTGGCGGCGGGCGATCCGTACGACCGGGAGACGCGCGCCACGGCCGCCGCGGTGGCCCAGCGCGTGGGCTTGGCGGAATGGGATTTCGCGTACCAGAGCCAGGGCATGACGGCCGACCGGTGGCTGGGGCCGACGGTGGAATCGTGCCTCGATCGCTATGCCGCCGAGGGCATACGGGAAGTGGTGCTCGACCCGATCGGGTTCGTGTGCGATCACGTGGAAGTGCTGTACGATGTGGATGTGCTTTTCCGCGAGTACGCCCTGAAGCGCGGCATCGCGCTCGGCCGGCCGGAGTCTCTCAACGATTCGAGGCAATTCACCGCCGCCCTGGCGAAAATAGCCCGGCAATGCCTAAAGTAGCGATCGTTGGCGGAGGCATCTCGGGCCTCGCCGCGGCGTACTATTTGGTCAAGGGCGGCGCCACCGCCACCATCATCGAATCGCGCCTGCGCCTGGGCGGCGTGATACAGACCGAACATGTGGAAGGCTGCACCATCGAAGCGGGGCCGGACAGCTTTCTCGCCATTAAGCCGGCCGCGCGGGAATTGATCCGCGAACTGGGCCTGGAAGGCGACATGATCGGCTCGAACGACCATCTGCGGGTGACGTATGTGCGCCGCAAGGGCAAACTGGTGCCGCTGCCGGACGGTCTGATGATGATGGTGCCGACCAAGATCGGGCCGCTGTTGACCACCCGCCTGATCGGCTGGGGCACCAAGCTGCGGATGGGCCTGGAGCTGCTGCGCGCGCCGAAAACGCGCGAAGAAGACGAATCGGTAGCCGAGTTCATAGAGGAGCATTATGGTGCCGAAGCGGTGGATTACCTGGCCGAGCCGCTGCTTTCGGGAATCTACGGCGGCGACCCCAGCGAGTTGAGCGTGCGCAGCGTGCTGCCGCGCTTTGTGGAGTTGGCGGCGCGCTACGGCAGCCTGACGCGGGGCGTGCTGGCGGAGCGCGCCAAAGCGGGACCGAGAAGGACCGCGCCGCCGCCGCTGTTCCAGACGCTCAAAGGCGGGCTGGGCCAGATGGTGGACGCGGTTACGGACGCTCTGCGCGGCAAGATCGAAGTGCGGCGGGGGCGCGCGCAAACCGTGGAACGCACGGCGCGGGGCTTCCGCGTCCGGTTGGAAGATGAGTGGCTCGAAGCCGACAGCCTGGTGGTGGCATGCGAAGCCCATAGCGGGGCGGCGCTGTTACCGGCGGTGGATGGGCGCGTGGCCGAACTGCTGGGCATGGTGCCGTATAGCTCATCGATGACGGTGGCGCTGGGGTTCGATGCGGCGGATTTCATCCGCCCGCCGCACGGGTTCGGGTTTTTGGTGCCGAAGAAAGAGCGCCGGCGGCTGGTGGCGTGCACGTGGATCGGCACGAAGTTTCCCTACCGGGTGCCGGAGGGCAAAGTGGTGGCGCGCAGTTTTCTGGGCGGTGTGGATGGAGCGAGCGTGTTGGAGGAGCCGGATTTGGCGATCCTGGCGGCGGTAACGGAGGAGCTACGGGAGATCGCCGGAGTTACTGCTACGCCGCGTTTCAGCCGCATTTTTCGCTGGCCGCGATCGATGGCGCAGTACACGGTGGGACACCCGCGGCGGGAAGCCGAACTCGAAGCGCGAGTGGCCGCGATTCCGGGGCTGCACCTGGCCGGCAACGCGTACCAGGGGATCGGCGTGCCGGACTGCATCCGGTTGGGAAGGGCGGCGGCGGAGAAGATCCTTGCGGGGAGTTAGGGTTAGGACGCAAACGGATTCCGAATCGTAAGGCCTCCAATCATTTGGCCATCCCGCATATCTTCGGTGTACAGGGTGGTGCAGGAGGCGCCCAAGGCCGAAGCGATTACCAACGAGTCGTAGATGTGGTACCCATATCGCCGCATGATCCGCAGGGCTGCCTCATGGGTTTCCAACGTGAGAGCCACGGGCGAAGGGCAGAACACGCGAATCGCCTTCAAAGCGTCCAACACCTCCGCCCAAGGCATCGCCATTTTGCGCACAGCCACGGAAACGAATTCGTTCAGCGTCTGGACGCCAACCACTCCACCGCCGGCCAGAAGCGTCTCGGCGACCTCCGCGCGCCGATCGAATTTCGCAAACGCGTAGACCAGCACATTCGTATCGAAGAAAGGCTTGTCACCTTTCATTTGCTTCCAAACGGTCGAACTTGAAGCCGGCGGGCAGCGGGCGCCGGAGTTGGCGGACCCGCTCCAAGGCCTTCTTCGTGGCACGATCGCGGGCGACTTCGAACACTCGCCTGCCGCGAACTCGAATCTCGATGCGGTCTCCTTCTTTGAGGTCCAAGGCTGCAACGACAGCGGCGGGAAGCCGCACGGCCAGGCTGTTTCCCCATTTGGCTACTTGCATAGATCTACATCAGTATTGTATATCAAACGCGGATGCACTTCAGCTCAGCGCTTTGCCATAGGTTCTGAGGTATTTCATGCCGGTGTCGCACATGACGGTGACAATCGTGGCACCGGGTCCCAGTTGTTCGGCTAAACGCAGCGCGGCGATGACGTTAGCGCCGGTGGAAGTCCCGGCGAAAAGGCCTTCTTCGCGGGCCAGGCGAAAGGCCATGGCCATGGCCTCCTCGGTGGAAACCTGTTCGATCCGGTCGGCGAGACCGTTGCGCCAGAGCGGGACGACAAAGCCCGCTCCGATTCCATCGATCTTATGAGCGCCCGGCTGACCGCCCGAGAGAACCGGCGATTCGGAGGGCTCCACGGCGACGATTCGGATCTGTTCCTGATGGCCGCGCAAGGCTTCTCCGATACCGCGCAGGGACGCCGCCGTGCCCACGCTCTGGACAAAACCATCGATGCGCCCGCTTGTCTGACACCAGATTTCCTCGGCCAGCGCATGATAGGCCGAGATCTGGTCCCGGTTGTGCATTTGGTCGGTCCAGTATGCTCCGGTGTTTTCCGCGACGATGCGGGCGGCTTCGATCATGTCGCGCGTCAGTTTCTCCGTCATCCCCCCGCCATCGCTCGTAACGATTTCGAGCGTGGCGCCCAGGATCTTCATATGATCGAGTTTTTCGCGGGCAAAGGCATCCGAACTCACGATGTGCAGGGGATGGCGCTTGACCGCGCAAATGAGAGACAAAGACACTCCGGTGCTGCCGCCGGTATATTCGACGACCGAACCATGCGGAGCGAGACGCCCGTCCGCCTCCGCGGCTTCGATCATGGCCAGCGCCATGCGGTCCTTCATGCTGCCCGTGGGGTTCTCGTTTTCCAGTTTCAGCAGGATCTGAGAACCGTTGCCGGGCACGACGTTATGTAATGCCAATAGAGAAGTATTGCCGATGCGATCGAGGATGTTTAGCTGCGTTATCGTTTGGGGCTTCATAATTCCAATTGCCAGACCTGTCCCGTCATGGGCACGCCAAAGAGGCAGTGCGGTTCTTCCCGCACCAGGCTGAATCCGGCTTTTTGATAGATATGCTGCGCGGCTTTCAGTTCCGCTTGCGTCCACAACGTCATGCGCTTGTACCCGGCCTCGCGGGCGAAAGCGATGCACTCGGCCACCAGACGCGCACCGATTCCCAGGCCGCGCGCTTCGGGCTCGACCAGCAACAGGCGCAATTGGCCCAGGGCTTCGTCCGCGGTCTTGACCAGGAAGATCGACCCGACGGGGCGGCCGTCCTTTTCGGCGATCCAGCACCGGTCGCGGCGGGCGTCGAACTCGCGCACGAAGCGGGTGCAGATCTCGGCCACCAGCGCCTCGAACAACTCGCTCCAGCCGTATTCACGCGCATAGAGAACGCCGTGGCGATGCACCACCCATCCTATGTCGCCGGGTTGGTGTGTACGGATGGTGTATGCGGGCGCCGGCGCGGCGGGATCGGCTGGAGCGCCACCTAACAGGCTCTCGATGGTATGCATGGCCGCGATGAGGCGGGGGCGGTCGGACGCGGGAACGCGGTCCAACATGTTGGCCGACTCCTCGCCGGAGCGGCGGTCGAGCGGGGCGAAGGCCTTGCGCCCGCGATCCGTCAGCGAGAGATGCGACTGCCGGCGGTCGTAGAGTGCCGGCGTGCGGCTCAGCAGCCCACGTTTTTCGAAGCTCTGGAGAATGCGGCTCAGATAGCCGGCATCGAGATCCAGATCGCGCGCCAGTTCGACCGCCGTGGCGTCCTGGCGGTGCGCCAGCTCATAAAGGACGCGCGCTTCGGTTACGGGGAAGGGACTGTTCAGATAGCTCTTGCGCAGCACGCCGATCTGCCGCGTGTAGAACCGGTTGAAACTGCGCACGGCATTCACCAGGGAGCGCTCGTCGGAATGCATCGGACACCTCGGTGCCATTCTGCGCCGATGTACTTGACGATGTCAACTATTTTCCGGGAGGCGGGACGGAAAGCCGCACGGTGCTATCGCCGCCGGACCAGACGAGCTGATATCCGGTGTTCTTGCCTCTCACATTGGGCTTGGGGAAGTAGAGATATCCGGCGACGGCATGGCCGGTTTTGCCGGCCGGCAGACCTTTTTCGGAGAGCGAGACTTCGAGCAGATTGCGTTCGCGCTCCCGCGAAGCCGAGGGCTGTGAAGGCGGCGACCCCGCGGGTCCGGCTCCCCCGGTGCCGACACCCACACCTCCACCGGTGTAGACCCCGCCGGGGCGGCCATAGCCGCCGGAACCATAGCCGACGGTGGATCCGGTGTAGACATCCACTTTGTGGGGCGTTTCCGGCGCTCTGGTGCCGGCGTCCGGATACACGGCGGCGGACACCACTTCAGCGGTTGCGGCGCGCATGGTACTGGAGGAGGATTCGGCCCGCAGGGTGAAATCTCCGGAGGCGAGGTTCACCTGGTTGCCGGGATCCGGATAGACGGCGACTTCCAAGGTTACATAGCCCGCGCGATAGACGTCGGCTCCCAGGGTCTTCCTGGCGACCTCGGGGGCGACGGCCTCGGCGGCGAATGTGATTCCGGGCGCAGCGACGTGCGCCGGATAGTCCGAGGCGCTGGGCCGCGGAGACAAAGCACCATCGGCGGCGAGTAGCAGGCCGGCGGCGATCGACATCCAAACTATCGGCTTCACAGGGTTACCACCTTCATGTTAGCCTTTCTTCTGCCATGCGGTTCTTAGTCTGGGCCTGGATGAACCTGCTGCTTCTGATGGAGGCAGCCCTGGTGGCGGTTTCATTAAAATTTGCCAAGCGCTCCTCGCCTCCCGAAAAAGCTCTGCGGAGGCTAGCCGGTCACCGCGCGGCGCCGCTGGCGGTGGGCCTGTTAGCCATGATCTTGCGGCTGGCTGTTCTGCCCATCGAGCCCATTCCGACACCGACGATCCACGACGAATTCAGCTATCTGCTGGCCGCCGATACGTTTGCGCACGGCCGGCTGGCGAATCCCACGCACCCGCTGTGGCGGCATTTCGAGACCATGCAGGAGGAATTTCAGCCGACTTACGCCTCGATGTATCCACCGTTGCAGGGGCTGGTGCTGGCAGCCGGGCTGGTGTTCACCGGCGTGGCTTTCGCCGGAATGTGGGTGGCGGTGGGGGTGATGTGCGCGGCTATCTGCTGGGCGCTACGCGGGTGGTTTCCGCCGGGGTGGGCATTGCTGGGCGGAGCGTTGGCGGCGATCCGGTTGGGAATCTTCACCTACTGGGCGAATAGCTATTGGGGCGGCGCGCTGGCGGCCATTGGAGGGGCGTTGCTGATCGGCGCTCTGCCGCGGTTTCTCAGGAGCGGGCGCGCGCGGTATGCCGCCGTGGGCGCGGCGGGAGCCGTCATTCTGGTGAACACGCGTCCGTACGAGGGATTGGTGCTGAGCCTCGCGGTGGGACTGATAGCGCTTATTTCCGGCCCGCGGCGCAGGCTCACGAAGGCCGTCCTTGCCGCCATGGCGATAGTGGTGCCGGCCGGTGCGCTCATGGCGTATTACAACTGGCGGGTCTTCGGGAGTCCGGCCACCCTGCCCTACTCGGTGAATCGCCGCACTTATGCGGTGGCCCAGGTATTTCTGTTTCAGAAACCGGCGCCCGCGCCGCACTACCTGCATCAGGCCCTGCACGATTACTACATCAACTGGGAGTTACCGTATTTCCTGAGCGCGCGTACGCCGGGCGGATACGTGCGCATGATGACCTCGAAGGTGGTGAAATCTCTACAATTCTTCATCGGCCCCGTGTTGACACTGCCCCTGCTGGCAGCCTTCTGGACGTGGCGCAGCCGCCGCACGCGGACGTTTCTGTTTCTCCTCGCGGCCATGGGGGCGGCGATGGCGCTGGTGCCCTGGTACGCGCCGCACTACGCCGCTCCAGCCACGGTGCTGATATGGGGCCTTCTGATCCAGGGAATGCGCGCGCTCCGGCTTCGTTGGCCGGGAATCGTGCGCGCGATCCCGGTGATTTGTGTCGTCATGCTTGTGGCGCGGGTCGCTATGGGGTTTTCCCACATCCCATTTGTTCTGACCTATCCCATGACATGGGCCACGACCGGGTCCGAACCCATCCACCGCGCCGAAGTTACGCGGCAACTGCACTCGTACGGAGGGCGGCACCTGGTAATCGTTCATTACCGGCCGGATCACGATCCGTTGCTGGAGTATGTGTTCAATGACGCGGACATAGACGCGTCGGAGATTGTGTGGGCGCGCGATATGGGAGAGGAAGGGAACGAGGATCTGCTGCGGTATTATCGCGACCGCAAGGTGTGGGTGCTGGAGGCGGACCGAGACCCACCGGAGTTACGGAGTTATAGCCGCTAGATTCAGTGTGTAAACGCGTAGGAGATGTAATTCACGCCGAGACGGATGCCGAGCTCGGAGAAGTGAGCGGGGTAGACGGGATCGTCGGCGTTCTCCCAGGAATCGCCCAGGTCCATGTTGTGACAGATGGCGACGATCAACCGGCCGCGGTCGTCATAAATGCCGCGCCATTCGGGAATGGTGCCGTCCTTTTCGTAGATGCGGTGGGTTTGCACGAACTGATAGCCCGGCACCTGATAGCGATGGTCCAGGTCGAAGACCGTGTGAAAGATGGGATCGTCATTGGCGATTTCGACGATGGGGCGGTTGGGAAACACCTTGTTCATGGTGTGCACGAAGACCGACCATTCCACGGTGCCGTGGAAATCGTCGCACATGAAGAAGCCGCCGCGCAGCAGGAACTCGCGGAACTTGGCGATTTGGGCATCGGTCAGTTCCCAGTGGCCCACTTCCACGGCATAGAGCCACGGGTAATTGAAGACGTCGTCATCCTCGTCCAGATTGATGGGCTGCTCGACGGACCTGCCGTCGATGCGGGTGAGACGGCGGACGGCTTGGGCGAGGTGACGGTCGGAGCGCGGGTAGTCGATGGTCCAGTTGGTGCGGCCTTCGCGCCAATCGAACCAGGGCTTGAACTGCCAGTCGGTCTGGATGTGGTAGCTGGGATACATGAGGCGGGCGAAGGTCCATTCGCCGGGGACCCGATAATCTTTGGGGATGGGGAAGTTGTTATATTCCCACGCCGGATATTCGCGGAAGGGACGCTGCGCAAACAGCGTGCACACCAGCGCCCCGATCCCCGCCACTATTACCGGAATCCGAGCGCCCCGCATTTCTTCATTCTATCGGGTGTCAGTGGGCGCGCCCGGGGCGGGGGGCGCGGACTTTGCCATCCGCAGATGGCTGTGGTAGCGGCTATAGCTGAAATAGACGACCTGCCCAATCACCAGCCAGAGCACCAGCCGCGCCCAATTCGACCAGCCCAGCGAATACATCATCGCGAAGTTCCAAACAATGCCGAGGATCGGGACTAGCGGCACCAGCGGCGTCTTGAAAGGCCGCGGCGCATTAGGATTCTTGACACGCATCACCCAGACTCCGGCGCATACGATGACGAACGCGAACAGGGTCCCGATGCTGGTCATGTGGCCCACAATGCTGAGCGGCAGAAACGCCGAGAACGGCGCCACGAAAAAGAAGAAAAGCAGGTTGGAGCGCCAGGGCGTCTGGAACTTAGGATGGATATCCGAGAATATGCGCGGCACCAGACCGTCGCGCGACATGGAATAGAACACGCGGGACTGACCGAGAAGCATCACCAGGATCACGGAGGTAAAGCCCATAATGATGCCGAACTTCACGAGGTTGTTCATCCAGAGATAAGGCGTCCGGTCGATCGCGATGGCCACGGGCGCGGCCACTCCCAACTTGGTATACGGCACCATGCCGGTGAGCACAAATCCGAACAGAACGTAGAGCACGGTACAGATGGCCAGCGAGCCGATGATCCCGATGGGCATATCTTTCTGCGGCCTTTTGCATTCCTGCGCCGCCGTCGATACGGCGTCGAACCCGATATAGGCGAAGAAAATGGTGCCCGCGCCCATCATGATGCCGCTCATACCGAAATGGCCGAACTCGCCGGCATTGGGCGGAACAAACGGATGGTAGTTGGCGGGGTTGATGTAGCTCCAGCCGATTCCGATGAAGACCAACACTACGGCGAGCTTGATCACCACAATAACGGCGTTGGTGCGGGCCGATTCCTTGATTCCGATCATCAGCAAAACCGAGATAAAGAAGACGATGATCACGGCGGGAATGTTGGCGATGCCCTGCACGGTGGTGCCATCCGGCAGCGTCATCTTTTCGAATGGCCCGGCAATCCATTGCGGCGAAAGGTTGATGCCGAAGGTGTGGAGCAGCGAGACCACATACGCGGACCAACTGATCGAAACGGTCGATGAACCCACGGCGTACTCCAGCACCAGGTCCCAACCGATGATCCAGGCGATCCATTCGCCGAGGGTGGTATAGGCGTACGTATAAGCGCTGCCGGCCACCGGAATCATGCAGGAAAACTCGCTGTAGCACAGGCCGGCAAACGCGCAGCCAATGGCGGCAACGATCATGGAGAGAGCGACCGCCGGTCCGGAGTTCTGGGCCGCGGTGATGCCGGTGAGAGAGAAGAGCCCGGAGCCGATGATCGCTCCGATACCGAGCGCGATCAGGTTACCGGGGCCAAGGGTGCGCTTCAGGTGATGCTTGCCGCTCTCCGATTCGGAAAGGATGTAGCCGATCGATTTCGTCGCAAACAGATCCATATGCTCGCTTTCCAGTGCAGAAAAAGAGACTATACTACACGGCTTGCCCCAGTTGCCGCCACTGTTCCACTCCGACGAACAGGCATCAAGGCCGATTGCTCATGATAGCCGTTTCACCCGGCCCATGCCAGAACGTCCGCGGGGGCCGGGCTGCCGCGCCGCGCGAAGCGGATCGCGCCGTCTGGGCCTATCAGATATACCGTGCGCTTCACGATCAAAGCGTTCGCGCGGTAGAGCTTGGCCACGGTCTGCCCCTTGTCCACCAATAGCGGGAACGGCAGCCGGTACTTGGAGCGGAAGCGCGAATGGCTGCGCGGGCTTTGCGGGTTGATCCCGAAGACCTTCACACCGCGAGTGCGGACGCCTTCCCAATCGTCGCGAAACTCACAGAGTTGCTTCGTGCATCCGGGGGTATCGTCTCCGGGATAGAAGATCAACACGACATTGGCACCGCGCAGGCCGGAGAGTGTTACGGTGTTTCCGGAATCGTCGGGCAGCGAAAAATCGGGCGCGGGCGTACCCACCGCGAGCGGTTCGGGAAAGAGCCAATCCAGCATTTACTACGATCTTCTCATTTTCCAAAGCATCTGCCGCAGCATGCCCAATAGCACCGGTGCATCGCGCGCGGTCACGTCGAGGCGGCGCACCAGGCGGCGGATCTTCTCTTCGGATGAGGCCGCGGTGCGCGGGTTGATATAGCCGGCTTGTTCCAGCGCCTCGATGAGCAGCCTGGTGATCTGCTCGTTTTCCGCGGCGGAAGCGGGCTTGATTCGCGCGGGCCGGGCGGCCGGCGCTCGCGGATCGCGCGCCAGCTCGTAGAGACACAGCGCCACGGCTTGCCCCAGGTTCATGGATAGTTCCCGATCCACGGTCGGGATGCGCACCAGCCAGTGGCAGTGGCTGAGGTCGTCGTTGGAAAGCCCGAATTTCTCCGATCCGAACAAGAGCGCCACCGGGGCGGTGGGCAGGGTGCGCAGCATCAGGCGCGCACCGTATTCCAGGCGGCGGATGGGGTGCAGCAATTCGCGATGGCCGACGGAGGTGGTCCCGACTACCAGCCGGCAATCCGCCACCGCGTCCGCCACGGTAGCGAATTCCTCCGCGGCACCCAGCAGCGGCGCCGCGCCCACGGCCGATCGCGCCTCGCGAAAGGCGACGTCGTAGGGCGCGACCACGCGCAGGCGCGAGAATCCGAAATTAGCCATGGCTCGCGCCGAAGCGCCCAGGTTGAGCGGGTTGCGCGTGGATACCATGACCACGCGCAGGTTGTTCTTCCAGTGTGTGGCGATGCTTTGATCGTAGCGTAAGATCTGCTACCCTGCCGGAAAGGAAAGGACACACAACCATGCCAGCCAAACCGGCCAAGGCTCCCGTTCGCGCCAAGCGCAGCCGGGCCGAAGTGCAAAAGGAATTCGAAGATATCCGGGAGGAAGTGGAACAGGCGCGGGAGGCAGCCGATCCGAAGGCCGCCGAAGCAGCCCGCCTGCATGAGGGCGAGGTGCGCCAGGCGGTGGAAAGCGTGACCGTGGATTCCGTGGTGCAGGGCGTTGCGGCGCTGGGTCTGGAGGTCGGCAAGGCGCTGGCGGATATTTCGTCGAAGCTCACCGCCGATGTGCAACTCCTGGCTGCCGTGCGCGAGAGTGTGGCGCAGGAGCGCGCCGAGCTCGAACGGCTGCACAAGATCGATGTGGCGGCCACGGCGCTCGATCAGCTTGTGCAGGATTACGCCCGCGAAAAGGAACGCCTGGAACAGGAGATTTCCGCGCAGCGATCCGCGTGGGAAGAAGAGACCGCGCGCGTGGAACGCGACCGCAAGGAGCAGGAAGAAAGCCTCAAGAAGCAGCGGCAGCGGGAAAACGAAGATTACGAGTACAAGAAGACGCTCGAGCGCAAGAAGGCGCAGGACAAGTACGAAGAGGAGCAGCGGCTGGCCGAAAAGCGTAACCAGGAGCGGCAGGAATCGCTGGAAAAGAATTGGCAGCAGCGGGAAGCTTCGCTGAAAGAGCGCGAAGAAGAGCTTGCTCGCCTGCGCAAAGAGGCCGAATCGCTGCCCGCCCGCATGGAAAAGGAAATTCAAGCGGCCGCTGAACGGTCGCGCCGCGAGACGGAGGCGCGCTTCGAGCAGCAGGTTCTGGTGATGCAGAAGGACGCCGAATCCGATCGGCGCCTGGCCGAGCTTCGGGTCAAGACACTCGAGGAGGCTGCGCAACGGCAGGCCGCGCAGATTGCCGCTCTGGAAAAGCAACTGGCGGACGCCAAGCAGCAGGTGCAGGATATCGCGGTCAAAGCCATCGAAGGCGCGTCGGGCGCCAAGGCGCTTTCGCACATCAACCAGATCGCCATGGAGCAGGCCAAGAACCGGCCGCAAGGCTGACTTTCCGGCACAAGACCGCATTCCGAGCGCGCGGCCTGTCTGGCGCGAAAGCGCCGCGAGGGACGCAAAATCTGCAGCTTCAGTGAAGGAAGTTCTCGCGGCGCGGCGCCATTTTCCGGGCGAATGCCAAGGAAATCGCAATGGCCTCAGGCGTGCTGTTACCGTCAGCACCACAGCCATCTTCATGAGTGTGCCTTCACGCACGTTTCTAAAAACTTGGCGCGAGCGGCTAAAGGCTTTGCGCAACGTTATTCCTCTGGCATCGATCGTGTGGCAATCGGGCCGCGGCGTGGTGGCCGGGGCGTTGGCCTGGCGGGTAGCGGGCGCGGTTATTCCGCTTGCCATGCTGGCTGTCTCGAAACGCATTCTGGATGCGATTCAGGTACACCTTGCGGGCCGGCCGCTGCCCGCGCTTTTCTGGTATCTGGTCGGGACCGAGGCCGCTTTGGCGGGGCTTGCCTCGATCTTGGGCCGCCTAGCAAGCCACTTCGATACCTTGCTCGCCGACCGCTTCACGCGCTTCGTCAGCGTGAAGGTGATGGAGCACGCCTCGCGCCTGGACCTGGCGTCATACGAAGACCCGGTCTTCTACGACAAGCTGGAACGCGCGCGCGTACAGGCCACGGACCGCATCGGCATGATCCAGGCGCTCGGCAACGTGGTGCAGCAGTTCATTGCGGCGGCGACTCTGTCGGCCGGACTATTCTGGTTTTCCCCATGGCTGCTGGCCGTGCTGGTGGTGGCCGTGGTACCGGCATTCCTGGGCGAGAGCCACTTCGCCTTCATCGGGTTCGCGCAGAACATTCGCCAGACGCCGGTGAAGCGCCAGCTCGATTACCTGCGCACGCTGGGCGCGAGCAAGGAATCGGCCAAGGAACTGAAGCTGTTCGGGCTGAGCGGTTTTCTCTCGGCTGAATATAGGCGCCTCTCGGACCGGATTTACGAACAGAACGTGCGGCTCGCAACCCGGCGTCTGGGGGCCGGCGTGTTCCTTTCGCTGTTGAGTACGGCCGGCTATTACGGCGCGTACGCATGGGTAATCTTCCGGACAGTGAGCGGCGGGCTGACGTGGGGCTCGCTGCAATTCCTGGTGGGGGCCATCGCCGGCGCCAGCACCAACATCCAGAACATCTTCTCCACGTTTTCCAGCATTGCGGACCAATCGCTGTTTCTTACCGACCTGGTGGAGTTTTTGCGCGTCGGCCCGAAGATCCAATCCAAGCCGAACGCGCTTCCCGCTCCGCGCCCGATCCGCCAGGGTTTCATTTTCGAAAACGTCTCCTTTTGCTATCCGGGCAGTACGCGGCGCGTGCTGGACCGGCTCAACTTGCGGATGGACCGCGACGAGCGCATCGCGCTGATCGGCGAGAACGGGCAGGGAAAGACGACCATCGTGAAGCTGCTCACGCGCCTGTACGACCCTTCGGACGGACACATTCTGCTGGATGGCGTGGACCTGCGCGAGTACAGCATCGAGGACCTGCACCGCGAGGTAGGCGTGATCTTCCAGGATTTCGTGCGCTATGAAATGACGGCGCGGCAAAACATCGCGGTAGGGCGCCTGGGCATGCCGGACGATTCGATCCTCGAAGCGGCCCGCAAGAGCCTGGCGGATCAGATCATCGAACGGTTGCCGCAAGGATTGGACCAGTTGTTGGGCCGCCGCTTCGAAGGAGGGGTTGACCTCTCGGGGGGCGAGTGGCAGAGGATGGCGCTGGCGCGCGCCTATCTGCGGGATGCGCAGATTCTCATCCTGGACGAACCGACGGCGTCGCTGGACGCGCGCTCGGAGTATGAAGTTTTTCAACAATTCGCCGAGCTGACGGAGGGCCGGATGGCGCTATTAATTTCGCACCGCTTCTCGACGGTCAGGATGGCGGACCGAATTCTGGTGCTGGAGAACGGCCGGATCGCCGAGCAGGGCAGCCATCAAAGCCTGGTGGCGCTGGGCGGCCGATACGCCGATATGTTTGAGCTGCAAGCCGCGAGTTACCGATGAACCAGGAATTACTCGTTGCGGACCGCAAAGAAACAGAGCTGGCGGAGAGCCGCGCGGCGGGGACGGCGGCGGCCGGCTCGCTGACGTTCGAGGGGCGGCGGGTGGCGCGCGCGCCGAAGCCGGGGAAGACTTCGTACCTCCGGCGCATCCTCTCGAACCGGGTCGGCCGGGAGTCTCTCAAGCCGCTTATCGACAGTCTTCGCCTGGTGCGGACGGCGGAAAAGGAAGTGCGCGAGTACACGGCCCGGCTGCGCCGTTTCCCGCTGGCGAAGGATGCCGCGGGCCAGGAATGTGTACGAGTGGCGGCGGTGGCGCGCGCGTATCTCGATCGTGTCCGGAACCGTTTCTCCGAGGACACCTGCCTAGCGTTTCTGGACGGCTTCCAGGATGGCGCCGGCTCGGTTCTTGAAATTGACGAGATTTGGGGATTGCGGCTCGCGTTGCAACGGGAACTGTTGGAGCGGTTGGCGGTATCGCCGGCGCTGTGGCCGGTCCTGCTGGCGAGCCTGCGGCAGGTGGCCGATCTCGGTTGGAAGGAGCTGTTCGAAGCCGCCAACCGGGTGGACCGCGCGCTGGCGCTCGACCCGGTGACGGCGTATTCGCGGATGGAGTTCGAGAGCCGGGAACGATACCGCCATGCGATCGTCCGCCTGGCCAGCCGCAGCGTCTCGAGCGAGTTGGAGATAGCGGAGGCCGCCCTGTCGCTGGCCCGCCAGGCCGATGCCGTTTCGGACGGCTCGCGGGCGGCCATCCGCCGGGCCCATGTCGGCTACTACCTGGTGGACAAGGGCCTCGAAGACCTGCGCGAGGCCATTCATTACCGGCCCTCATGGGCGGACCGCTTCAAGGAGGCCATCTTGCGCCGGCCGACGGTTTATTACCTGGTGAGCATCGAGCTGATCACCTTCGTGGTGGTGGCGGCGATGCTGACCGGCGTGGGTTCGCTCACTCCCATTTTCGCCGGCCTCTTGCTGCTGCTCCTGCCCGCCACCCAAGCCGCCGCGAGCTTCGTGAATGCGCTGGTCACTTTTCTTGTTCCGCCGCGCGCGCTTCCGCGATTGGATTTCTCGAAGGGCATTCCGGACGATTGCACGACCATGGTCGCGGTGCCATCCCTGCTGCTGAACGAGGCCCAGGTGCGGGACCTGGTGCTCGATCTCGAAATCCGGTTTCTGGCGAACCGGGGCGCGCAGCTCTACTTCGCGCTGCTCACCGATTGCCCGGATGCGGACCGTCCCATCGACGAACGCGACCGCCTAGTGGAGGTCGCGGCGGCGCTGATCAAGGGGCTGAACCGGCGCTACCCTGAATCGCCGTTCTTTCTGCTGCACCGGGACCGCGTTTATAACGAAAAAGAGGGCCGCTGGATGGGGTGGGAACGCAAGCGCGGCAAGCTGCTCGATTTCAACCGGCTGCTGCGCGGCGGCTACGATTCGTTCCCGGTGAAAGTGGGGAACGTTGCCGTGCTGCCGCGCATTCGCTACGTAATTACGCTCGATAGCGATACGCAGCTCCCGCGCGACAGCGCGGCGCGGCTGGTGGGCACCATCGTCCATCCGCTAAATGCCGCGGTGATCGACCACACGCGGCGGCTGGTGGTGGAAGGCTACGGCATTCTGCAACCGCGCATCGGGATCAGCATTCATTCCGCCGCGCGCAGCCGCCTGGCGGCCCTCTATTCGGGCGAAACGGGATTCGACCTCTACACGCGCGCCGTTTCCGACGTCTACCAGGATTTGTTCGGGGAAGGCATTTTCGCGGGCAAGGGGATTTACGAAGTGGATGTGCTGCGCGAAGTGCTGGAGTTCCGCTTCCCGGAAAATGCGCTGCTGAGCCACGACCTGCTGGAAGGCGCTTACGCGCGCGCGGGGCTGGTGAGCGATATCGAATTGATCGACGATTACCCTTCGCATTTCAGCGCCTACACCCGCCGCAAGCATCGCTGGCTGCGCGGCGACTGGCAGACGATGCGCTGGCTGCTGGACCGCGTCCCCGACCGCGCCCTCCACCTTGCGCCGAACCCGATTTCGGTGATCGCGCGCTGGAAGATTCTGGACAACGCGCGGCGCAGTTTGCTGGAGCCGAGCCTGGTGCTGTTGTTTCTGGGCGCCTGGTTTTTCCTGCCGGGCCGCGCCGGTTACTGGACCGCCGCCGGGGCCGCCATGCCGTTCCTCGCGGCGAACTGGACGTTGTTGTTTACGCTTCTGCGGCCGCCGCGGCGCGGAGAACCGCTGAGCCCGTGGCTGTACGGCATGGTCCGCACGTTTGTGGATGCCAACCTGACGGCGTTGTTCAGCCTGGTGTTTCTGCTGCACCAGGCGTTGATCTCGGCGGATGCGATCTTCCGGTCGGTTCTACGCACGTTCGTCACCGGCCGCAAAATGCTGGAATGGGAAACGGCGGCGGAAGCGGAAACGCCCGACATGTCGAGAGCCACGGTGGATGTCTACCTGGCATGGGCGCCTTTCCTCGCGATGGCCTTGGGAGCGCTGGTCTGGCGGTTCCGGCCTCGCCAACTGGCCGCGGCCGCGCCGCTGCTGGCATTGTGGATGTGTTCGCGAGCGCTCTCGGCCTGGCTGAACCGGCCGCCTCGCACCGCGCATTGCGCTTTGGCGAGGCAGGATATCCAGTGGCTGCGCGAATACGGCGATAAGATGTGCCGCTTTTTCCGTGACTGGAGCTCGCCGGCGACCAATTGGTTGATTCCCGACTATGTGCGCGAAGATGGCGAGACCGCGCCGAAGCTTTCACCCACCAACCTGGGCATGCTGCTCAACGCCCGCATCGCGGCCATGCATTTCGGCACGCTGACGCTGGCGGATTTCGCCCTGGAAACCAATGAGACGCTGGAACGCGTGCTGGCGCTGGCGAAATACCGCGGCCACCTGCTGAATTGGTACGATGGCGGCACTCTCGAGCCGACCGGCGGCCAATTCATTTCCACGGTGGATAGCGGCAACCTGGCCGTCGCTCTGTGGACGCTCCGGCAGGCGGCGCTGGCCTTCGCGGCCGAGCCTGTGGTCAAGCGCGGCCTCACGCCCGCCATTGCCGCCCAGCTTGCAAGAATCGCCGCCATCTGCGAGCGGCTGGTGCGGGAAATGGATTTCCGTTTTCTTTACGAGCCGCGCAGGAAGGCGCTTTCGGTGGGGTACGATCTTTCCGCCGGCCGCATGGTGCCCTCCTATTACGACCTGCTGGCATCGGAAGCGCGCATCGCGACGTTCATAGCGATTGCCAAGGGCGACATTCCGCAGGAAGCCTGGATCCACCTGGGGCGCGCGCACACGCTCAGTGAAGGCGAGTGCGTTTTGCTCTCATGGACGGGCACGATGTTCGAATACCTGATGCCGACGATCTGGATGAAGCATTATCCGGGAACCATCACGTACAACACCATCCGTGCGGTGGTCAAAACGCAGCGCGAATACGCGCGGCGGAAGGGCATACCGTGGGGCATTTCCGAATCGGCGCATCTGCACGCGAGCTCCGGTTATGGATACGGCCCCTTTGGCATTCCGGACCTGGCACTGAAGCGCCTGGATTCAGACGCGCTGGTGGTGTCGCCGTACTCCTCGTTTCTGGCGCTGGCGGTGGACCCGATCGCCGCCCTGAAGAATTTGAAGCAAATGGAAGAATACGGGTGGACGGGGCGCTACGGATTCTACGAGGCGATCGACTACACGCGCGCGGGCGGCGAACCGGTCCGTTCCTGGATGGCACACCACCAGGGGATGAGCCTGTTGGCGCTGTGCAATCTGCTATACGATCAGCCCTTGCAGCGGTATTTCCACGCCGAGCCGCACGTGATGGCCACGGAGTTGCTTTTGCACGAGCGCCTGCCCGCCACCATGCAAGCCGAAAGAGAAGCTCCGGTCGCGATTGCGGCGTTCGAAGCGGCATCGGCGTGAGCGGGCCTGTGGAATCACGCCGCCGCGGGCGCGGAGCGGAAGCCGGCCAACGCCATGCCGCGTTTGGCTTCCGGGGTGGCCATAACGCGTTGCCACACGGCTTCGGTACGCGCGTTTTCCGCCATCAGCAGCATGATGCCGAGATCGATTCCGAGCACGTAGTGGCTGTACCACTTTTCTTTGGGGTGGAACGCGTCCACGAAGCCGAATTTCGACCAGGCATTGCTGTATTTATCGTACATGTTGCGCATGACGTTGCCGCAAAGCTCCGGCAGGAAGACCATGGAACCGCCGGCGGCGCACGGAACGAGCGTCCCATCGGGCGGGCTCGAAGGAGATCCCCAAACGCGGTAACCGGCGGGCGAATCGGATGCCGTCACGCCCCACATGTCGGGTCCGTACCACGGATACTCGTTGGCGAGTCCCATACAGTACAGCCGGTGCGCCTCGGTGGCGCGGACGGAATTGCGGTAATAGTTGGCGTAACGGTCCACGCGGTCGCGGAAGTCGAACCAGGCGTGGGAGTACTGGTGTACGAATAGCGGCGTGGAGGCATCGATATAAAAAATGCCTTCATAGTCGCACATGGGGCGGGAGAAGGCGTTCCACGACGAGGCCCGAATCGGATGCTTTTCCGAGGACATGGCCAGCAGGTACATGGCCAGCACTTCGGAGTACGAATCCCAACGGTATTTCAGAAATCCGCTCTCCGGCATCCACCCATGGCACAGCGTGGCGCGGCCGTTGAGCATCCACTCCCAATCGGCGCGGTCCAGCAGCTCGGTGGCGTACTTGCGAATTTCGGGATCATCCCAGTAAGCCTTGGTGTGCAGGACCCCGCAGAGCAGCCAGGCGGTATCCACGGAGGAGGCTTCGGACTTCCAGAGGCGCGCGCCGCTGGCCGAATCGAGGAAATGGTAAAAGAAGCCGCGTTCCTGGGGCGCTTGATCGCACAAGAACTTTAAAGTCGCGAGCACGCGCGGCTGGGCTTTACCGGGCTCCAGGTACCGGCGGCTATCCGCGATGGCCAAAGCGCTGAGACCGAAGCCGGTGGCGGCGATGCTGGCGACGCTGGGAGCATACTGCTCGTTGGTTGCGGCGCGGTCTCGTACCAGTCCGGTCACGGGATCGGCCATTTCATAAAAGTACCGGCAAGCGCGGTGCTCGATTTCATCGAGCAGGCGATCATTATTCGATCCGCTCGCCCTAGCCCGGCGTGGTGCGAGCATTAACATGCTGGCACCGCCGAGGGAACCAAGAAAGTTACGGCGGGACGGTTTCCTGGGGTTCAAAGCTGTATTTATTTTATTACACCTGAGTATGTAAGTTAACTCCGAGGTGAGGGACGTTGGAGGCCGGTAATGGTTTCAAGTAGTTGAAGGGCTGGATGGGGCTGGAAACTCCAAGCGCTAAAGATAGCTGGACCTCTCGGCCTGCTGGCTCATCGCCCATCGCGAGCCTCCGGATATCGCCTGATGTGAGGCGTGCGCAACATAGCATATACTGCTTCCTGGCACTTCTGGGACCGTCGGTTATGAGCGTTGCCTCCAGTTCGGACACTTTAACTCCCAGGGAGCGGCAGGTGCTTGCACTGCTCGCTGAGGGCCGCAGCTCGAAGGAGATCAGTTCTGTCCTAAACGTGGCCATCGCGACGGTGTCCTTCCACCGTAAGTCGCTCTGCCGCAAGTTGGACGTTCACTCGGGGACCGGGCTCGTCCATCTCGCCACCACCATTCGCTGGGCCGCCGACCGGCTAACGTAGTACCACCTAGTCGAGGCGGTTGCGCGCGACCCGACACCGGGCGCCTAATCTAATCATGTGCCGCAGCCAGCTTCTTCTCTTCATTGCAGCCGTTACGATGGTTTGCCGAGTCGTTTGTGCCCAGCACACTGACGTCAAATCCCCGCAGGTCAAGTCCTCGTCCGTGGCGCCGATGCAACTCCCGATCCTGGTTGACGGTTCAAAGACGCCCGACCAGATCCCGGACAGCCTCGCCTATCAGCACTTCTTCATGGCGGTGTCCGCCCACCCATCTCCCTCAGCGCAGGAGCAAGCGCGCCAAGCGGCGCAACTCCTTCCGATCCAACTCTGCGCAGCGGATCAGCAAGCGTTGGTCTCCGCCCTAGCCAACTTCCGAACGCAGCTTGACCAGATCGAGAGCGCTCTCAGTCAGGCGACGAGTGCTCCGGCTAGCGCCAGCAGATCCAGTCAAATCGCCAGTTTGTGGGCGCAGAGCGCCGCGCTAGTCTCGACCACTCGGGCAACTGTCCAGCAGTATCTCACCAGTGACGGTGCGGCACTCCTGGATCAGCATGTGAAAACCCGGGTCAAGGCTCACATCGTGATCTACGGCGGCCCCATGTAGACGGACTGACTGGCAGCAGAAAGAGACCCACCATGAGAAATCTCCTCCTATTTGGACTCGTTATCGCAGCGGTGCTCCTGAACGCTTATCCTCTCGTTGCCCAGTGCCAGATGCAGTACAATATTAGCGTATACAGCGACGGCGACGTCAGCAGCGACCTATCTACGGTATTCGGTTACAGCACGACAGTTGACAACAGCACGCTGTGCTCGTGCGATCACTCCAATTACGAAACGACCGTGTCCCTGTACAACCCAGGAGGCTCTGAGCTGCAATCGACTCAAAGTGGTCTGGAGTCCAGTGTGGAAATGTCCACCAACAATGTGATGGGCACGTATGAGGTTATAGGTACCGTGGCATTCTACTGTTCCTGCGCCGGGAATGTCGGTGGGGGCGGACCGCCCTCGCAAGTCCCGGTCAAGCCGAGCGTGATAATTCAAGTGCAACAGAATTTCGTAAGCGGCGCCGGCAACGGCTTGGTTTTGATGGGTGGGCCCGGCGGGCTAACCACGACCGCTATCACAGCCGTTGGTCAGCCTGGCGGCGGCGCCGTAACGTGGACTGCGGGCCCGAACTTGCAGGTTAACGGCGTGAACTCAGCAAATGCATCTGTCAGCGGTACGGCACCAAGTACCAGCGCGGGGGACACCTGGATCTCTGTCCAGTACGTCGTGCAAGGTGGGTCAGCGGCTGCCAGTGTTCGCTTTACTGTGCTCAACCCCATGAGCTATCAAGCCGCGAATTATCCAGGCGGAAGCCAGTTCACCACCGGCAACAGCTCCGGATATATCACGATCATTAATTATTTCGCGTATGACCAGATGAGCCCTCCCAATCCCATTCAGTTACCAGGCGTCACGAATTCAGAGCTGCTTCAGACGGTCTCAAACCCTTTCAATGCGGAATTTGTTCCGCCAGACGGAACGCCCCATGCGAGTGGTTCTGGAAACAACTGGACCGGGGTTATGCCGGATCAGCTCTACGTGATCCTGCCGGGGGGACTTCCTCCGGGTTTCTCGGCGTCGCGGAACCAAAGCTGGACCGTCAACGGATACGCCTTCACCCCGCTCCAGGGCCAAAACTACAACTCGGCGCACGGAACTGTTACAACACAAACCTTCAGCAGGCAGTAAGGACCGGAGAGCAGCCATGACTACGTATAAGACCATACCGGGAATCATCCTCCTCGCAAGCACGCTTGCAGCCGCGGACACGCCGCAAACAAGGGCATGGTCGCTCGTTACGCAGGCCCTAGCGAACGGCGGCGCACAAGCGACAGCCGCGCGGCTTATGCTGGGTACCATTGACGACACGGCCAGCCGGGCTTTGATCGTGTCCATTCTGGGGGGTAAGGATGCCTGGGCTATCACGGACACTCTAGCAGGACTTAATGGGCAGCAATGCTTGTCATACCTACCCGATCTCACGCGCGCGGCCCAGGAGCCCAAAATAGAATACAAGGGCGGTATTCTGAGCGCCATCGCCCGCGCGGGAACGACTGCGGCGGCTCAGGTAATCGCCGGCATTGCGGACAATAACGAAAGCGCGACGGCCGGGATGGCATTCGGGGCGCTGGAGGGGATGGGGGCCATTGCCGAGCCTGCGCTGACGGGGGTCGTTACGAACGGACGATCCGCATGGGCACGAGAGACCGCTGCGTATATCCTCCGCCGAATGAAAGATCCCAGCACGGTCACGGCATTCCGCTCCGCGCTGCGCGACCCTGATGAGAAGGTGCGGATCGCCGGCGCACTGGGGCTGGCGCAATTTGGAGTTGCCGAAGGCAAACGGCAACTCGAAGCGGCGGCAAGCGTTACCGGCAATGATGACCAGGTTGAGGAGGCCTTGGTCGCCTTGGCCACGCTGGGAAGCTCCGAGGCGATCGAGAGGCTAAAAGCGCTTGTCACCTCTTCGGACACCGCCGTTCGCGTCCACACGGTTTGGGCCATCGCGCGATCCCAAAACGCGAGCCTTAAGAACTTCGCCTATCGGCTCGGGCTTGAGCGCCAGCCCATTCTTAACACCCTGATCGCGGATGAGCTTTTCGATCCGAACGATCCGCGCGACAGATCGGCTCTTCACAAGATGGCCGAGGGGTCCGACGAAATGGCCCAACTGGCCGCGGCTCGGGTGTTGCTTCGGGCCGGAAGTTCGAGCGAGGCCGAGTTGATTGTCGGGCGGGCCCTCTCTAGCCAGGATGGGCCGTCTCGACAGCAGGCGATCACAATAGCAGCCGCACACGCTGAGCTCCGGACCGAACTGGCGCGCCACCTGTCGAGCCCGGATCCACTGGTGCAAGCCGCGGCGCTATCGGCGATCGCGGAGTTGGGCGATCGGGGGCGATTCGCTGAGGTCGCGACATATCTTGAGAGTGGGGATCGAGGTGTTTCGGAAGCTGCCGCCAAGGCGCTGGCGGCACTGGACCCTGCGGCCGCGAAGCCCGTTTTGGAGCAGGGTCTGGATTCTCAGACCAGCCACGCGCGCGTTCACAGCGCTGCAATGCTGCTCGCGATTGCCGCACGGGGCCAGGTGAAATGAACTCCCACCGCTGCGGGTGGGGCCACCATCCTAGCGGAGGGCTGTGGACTATCCTTTTGATCGTGATCGTGCCGTTGCTTATGGGGCCACTTCTGACGGGCTCGTCCGGCGTCGCGTTGGCTTAGAAGGGAGATTTCCATGGCCAAGCAGTCGAAGGTTGGCAGCGTGTGCCGCCGGACCCGGGTGCGCGGCGCGATCGCAAGAAATTGGGGGAACCGGCTCGCTCGGTTCGCCGGCTCAATCGCGCGCTGTGAGTCGGTGACGACGAAACTTGCATGCGGCGAGTATTCCCAAGACTGAGCCAAACAACACGATGCAGCCAGGCTCGGGTGTCGCGGCCTCATTGGTCGCAAGGTCATATCCGACCGCATTCAATATATTGATTTCCGAGCGTCATTGAGGATGCTGAGACCTGCGTCCGCGCCCGGGCAACCCTCCGCGTCCTGAATCGCCTGGTTCGTCCCGCATGGAGCACTGGAGACATAGTCGGCATAATCGTCGGCGTTGGCCAGCGTGTTGTAGAACTTCGGGCTGCCGCCGACGCCTACCGCGCCATGAGGGCGGCCACATAGTCGCTGTAGGGAACCACGTTGAAGGCCGCTTGGGTTTGCGCGAGACCGGTTGTGCCGTGCGTGATGTAGATGTCGGCGTTCGCGTTTGTGAGCGTGCTGTTGTAAAGACCCGCGACGGTCGTGTTCAAGTAGGTACAGGTCGCGGCATCGATGGTTGGGTCGCAGGTGTAAATAACACTATCTGCGCGGGCCATAGACGCCAGGAACATCGCACCGGCCGTCAGCCTTACAATCTCCGTTAGCTTCATTCAGCCTCCTCGCAACACACACCATAGTTATGGGTAAGAGGGTTTTTTGAGCAAAACCCGATATCTTGGGAACCGTCTAACCGCCCATTGCGAACCGCTAAGCTCTTAGAACCCCCTCGTCGCTGCAACGAAAGGAGTTCTCGCCGGAGCTCCGTTTGAAGACGGGCGCCGCTGCGCAGTTTTGGTTCCACCTCAATTTAGTGCAAAAAGTAACGCGCCCCGGCCATGCCTGGTTTATCCCGCACGTGCCCGCCGCGTTCCTGGCAACCGAACTGCCTGTTACGACGACGAGGAAAGGTGAACGTATGCTGTTGCTTTTGATCCTTCTGGCGATCCTGGTTTTGGGAGCCGCGCCGGCGTGGCCGTACAGCCGCGGGTGGGGCTACTATCCCAGCGGAGGGCTGGGGACCATCCTGTTAATCGTGATCGTGCTGATGCTGCTGGGGTACGTCCACATCTGAGGGTTCGACTGGGATCGAAGCGGCCTTAGAAGGGAGCTTTCAATGACCGACCCGAAGAGTGAACAACACAAGAAATGCGCCCATCCCGCCTGCGTTTGCGAGGTGGATGCGAATACCAAATATTGCAGCGCGTATTGCAAAGATGCCCGGGGCACTACCGAGATCGCTTGCAACTGCGGCCATACCGCTTGCGTGGAAGGCCAGGGCGTGGAAACGGTTCCCGGCATGGGCGCGGTACCGCGATAGGAGCTTACGAATGAGAATCGAGAGACCGATTGCGATTTTTGCGGCACTGCTGATGCTGGCGGTATGGAGCCCCGCGCAAGAGAAACGAGAAGAGCACGGCGGCAAGCCCGCCGTCGGCGGCGGATATATTCCTCCGAAGGGACCCGCGCCCACTCGACAAGCGGCGCACCCGGCGCCCGCGGCACACCAGGCACCCGAAGCGCACCCCGCCGAAGGGCACGCCGCACCCGAGGCACACCCGGCACCGGTCCGGGACCAGCCTGGACACCCGGAAGCGCCGCACGTTCATACGAACGGCAAGTGGGTGGGACATGACACCGGCCCCAACGACCCGCACTATCATCTGGACCATCCGTGGCAATACGGTCGCTGGAACGGGGGCTTCGGACGCGGCCATGCCTTTCAGATCCTGCGCGGAGACCGCACCCGTTTCTGGATCAATGGCGGCGTGTTCAGCGTGGCTACTTACGACTACGACTACTGCGGCGACTGGCTGTGGGGCACCGATCAGATTGTGCTCTACGAGGACCCCGATCACCCCGGCTATTACCTCGCCTATAACGTGAGGCTGGGCACTTACGTGCACGTTCTGTTCTTGGGGCCAGCTTAGGAAATCTTCCGCGGGCAGCAACATTCCGACGCGCGCAGGGGCGGGTGACTTGTTTCTTGGGGAGCCGACCGCTCGCTGACGCTCGCGGCTCAGCGACGCACGGGGCAGCGGGGCCGGCTTGCCGGTTTGAATTCCGACCTGTCTATCTCTTATACTGGTGTTTAAATCCGGTAAAGCCCCACCCCATAGGAGGATTTCAGTCGATGTTCACCAATACGGACACGTCTCGTGTCTCGCAGCGTAAAACCGTACTGCCCAAGTCCGGTGCTATCCTGCGCTTCTTTTTTGCGCTCCTCGCCCTGGCGCTCTCCGCCGTCCCCGTGATGGCCCAGGAACAGGGAGGCGGCGAAGCGAACCTCAAGTTGCCCGATCTGCGCATAGCCTCGTTCCTCAATGGCATCAACGGACACAATCTGCTGCTGGGCGGCCTGGTCGTCAGCGCCCTCGGCTTGGTCTTCGGGCTCATCATTTTCATGCGGCTGCGCAACATGCCGGTGCACACTTCGATGCGCGAGGTTTCCGAACTCATTTATGAAACCTGCAAGACGTACCTCGCGACGCAGGGAAAATTCCTAGTGCTGCTCGAACTGTTCATCGCCGTGATCATCGTTTTCTATTTCGGCTTTTTGCAGGGCTTCGCGGCTTATAAGGTCGCGATCATCCTGCTATTCAGCGTGATCGGCATTTCGGGCAGTTTCTCGGTGGCGGCGTTCGGCATGCGCGTGAACACGTTCGCCAACTCCCGCACGGCCTTCGCGGCGCTGCGCGGCAAGGCGTTCCCGTGCTACAACATTCCGCTGCAGGCGGGCATGAGCATCGGCATGCTCCTGGTCTCGGTCGAGCTGCTGATCATGCTGTTCATCCTGCTGTTCATCCCCGGCGACCTGGCCGGCCCCTGCTTCATCGGGTTCGCCATCGGTGAATCGCTGGGCGCGGCGGCCCTGCGCGTGGCCGGCGGCATCTTCACCAAGATCGCCGATATCGGTTCCGACCTGATGAAGATCGTCTTCAAGATCAAGGAAGACGACGCGCGCAACCCCGGCGTCATCGCCGATTGCACGGGCGATAACGCGGGCGATTCGGTGGGACCCTCGGCCGATGGTTTCGAAACCTATGGCGTCACCGGCGTGGCCCTCATCACCTTCATCCTGCTGGCCGTCACCAGCGACCTGGTGAAGGTGCAGCTCCTGGTGTGGATCTTCTCCATGCGCGTCATGATGGTCATTTCCTCGGGCGTCGGCTACTTTTTGAACGGCGCGATCGCCAAGGCCCGGTTCGGCAATGCCTCGAAGTTCAATTTCGAGACGCCACTCACCACGCTGGTCTGGCTGACTTCCATTCTTTCCATCGCGCTCACTTACGTGGTCAGCTCCATGATGATTCCGGATCTGGCCGGCGATAGCAGCCTGTGGTGGAAGCTCGCCACCGTGATCAGTTGCGGCACCCTGGCCGGCGCGCTCATCCCCGAGTTCGTGAAGGTCTTCACCTCGACGCATTCGCGCCACGTCCGCGAAATTGTCACCAGCTCGCGCGAAGGCGGCGCGTCGCTCAACATTCTTTCCGGTTTCGTGGCCGGCAACTTCAGCGCGTATTGGCTGGGTATGGCCATGCTTTCCCTCATGACCATCAGTTACCTGGTGAGCTTGACCATGCCGGCAGGCCTGATGATGGCCAATTCGGTGTTCGTGTTCGCCTTCGGCCTGGTGGCCTTCGGGTTCCTCGGCATGGGACCGGTCACCATCGCGGTGGATAGCTACGGCCCCGTCACGGACAATGCGCAATCGGTCTATGAACTTTCCATGATCGAGACCCTTCCCGGCATCTCCCAAGATTTGCAGAAGAATTTCGGCTTCGCTCCCGATTTCGAGAAGGCCAAGGAAAACCTGGAGGAGAACGATGGCGCGGGCAACACCTTCAAAGCGACGTCGAAACCCGTGTTGATCGGCACCGCCGTGGTGGGCGCGACCACCATGATTTTCGCCACCATCGTGGCCCTGACGCATGGCCTGCAACCGCAGTACATAGCCAACCTTTCGCTGATGCACGCGCCATTCCTGCTGGGCCTGATCGCCGGCGGCGCGATTATTTATTGGTTCACCGGCGCCAGCGCCCAGGCCGTCACCACCGGCGCCTACCGCGCGGTGGAATTCATCAAGCGCAATATCAAGCTCGATAGCGCGGAGAAAGCTTCCGTGGCCGATTCCAAGAAAGTGGTGGCCATCTGCACGCAATATGCTCAAAAGGGCATGCTGAACATCTTCCTTACCGTGTTCTTCGTGACCCTGGCATTCGCGTTTATCGAGCCGTTCTTCTTCGTCGGCTATCTGATTTCCATCGCGTTGTTCGGCTTGTATCAGGCCATCTTCATGGCCAATGCCGGCGGCGCCTGGGACAACGCCAAGAAGGTTGTCGAAACCGAACTCCACGCCAAGGGCACTCCGCTGCATGACGCCTGCGTGGTGGGCGATACGGTCGGCGATCCGTTCAAGGACACCAGCTCCGTGGCGCTCAACCCTATCATCAAGTTCACCACCCTGTTCGGGCTGCTGGCCGTATCGCTGGCCGTGGATGTCGCCCGCAAACAGGGCACCGTCCTGACCACCGCGCTGGCCGCGGTCTTCTTCCTCATCTCGATGTTCTTCGTGTACCGCAGCTTCTACGGTATGCGCATCGAAAGCCAGGACTAACCGAAGACAGGGGTCGGGGGATTGCGATACGCCAAATCCCTCCGGCCCCTTTTCTTGTACAATGCGGAGCATGTTCGTTCCGCTAACCCCCCTCCGCTGTCTCTACCGCGGTGTCGATCTCTACCCCCGCAAGACGGCTGTCGTCTGCGGCCAGGACCGCTTCACGTACGCCCAATTCGGCGAGCGCTGCGAGTGTCTGGCGGCCGGCTTGCTGGCCGAAGGCGTCCAACCGGGCGACCGCGTCGCCTATCTGAGCTTCAATACGCACCAGCTTCTGGAAGGCTACTTCGGCGTGCCGCTGGCCGGCGCCGTGGTCATGCCGCTCAACGTGCGGCTCGCCGCCACCGAACTGGCCGGCATCCTGCAACACGCCCAACCCCGCATCTTGATCTACGAGCCCGATTTCGCCCCGCTCGTCCCGCACCTTCGCGGCTTTGTCCCTTGTGTTGTCTCTACCGGCGCCGAGTACGAAGCGCTCCTCTCGCACGGCCGCATGCCGCGCCCCGACGTTTTCTCGTTCGATGAAAACGCCATCTGCGAGCTGTTCTACACCAGCGGTTCGACCGGCACGCCGAAAGGCGTGGCGCTTTCTCATCGCACGCTCTACCTGCACGCGCTCTCGGTGACCACGGCTCTCCTGCGCGACGATTCCGGCATTCAACTGCACACCATCCCCCTCTTCCACGCCAACGGCTGGGGGCAGCCGCATGCCTCCACGCTCATCGGTCTCACGCAAGTCATGGTGCGCCGCTTCGATCCGCCCCAGGTGCTGCGGCTGATCCAGGAAGAGAAGGCGTCGTTCATGACGCTGGTCCCCACCATGGCCAACGCCCTGCTGAATTGTCCCGATCTCGCCCGCTACGATCTTTCCAGCATGCGCGACATCATGCTGGGCGGGGCCGCGTCTTCTCCCGAATTGATCGAGCGCCTGGAGAATGCGTTCCATTGCACGGTGGTAGCCGGCTACGGGCTGACCGAAACCAGCCCGCTCGCCACCCTGGCGCGCGATAAGAGCACGGTTCCATTGGCGGACGATCGAGACCGCTGGCGCCGCCGCGCCATGACCGGCTGGCCCGTGTCCGGCTGTGACGTGCGAGTGGTGGATCTCCACATGAACGACGTTCCCCGCGACATGCAAGCCATCGGCGAAATCGTGGTCCGCGGCGATAACGTGATGGATGGTTACTACAAGGAGCCCGCCGCCACCGCGCACGTGATGACCGGCGGCTGGCTGCACACCGGCGACATGGCTGTGTGGGACGAAGAGAATTACATCCAGATTGTGGATCGCCAAAAGGACATCATCGTCTCTGGCGGCGAAAACATTTCTTCGCTCGAGGTGGAGCGCGCCATTGCCGCCCACCCGGCGGTCTTCGAATGCGCCGTGGTCTCCGCGCCCGACCCGCAATGGGGCGAAGTGCCGGCTGCCTTCGTTGTGAATAAGCCGGGCAGCACGCTCGACGAACGCAGTCTTTGCGAGTTTCTCGAAGGCCGGATAGCCCGTTTCAAGATGCCGCGCCGCTTCCAGTTCGTTCCCGAACCGCTGCCCAAAACCGGCACCGGGAAGATCGTGAAGCGCCAGTTGCGCGAGACTTTCTGGGCCGGTAAGGAAAAGCGCATCCAAGGGTGACCCTGATTCGTCTCTAATCAAAGGACCGCGGGGGCTGTCGATTCGAACTTCGTTTGAATCCGCACACTCAGGCTGTCAATAGGGCTGGGGGGCAAGTTCAGGATGCGCAACGTGGGAAGGCCGGCTGCAAGCGTGATGGCGCTCGCGATGCTGCTGGCGCCTGCCTTTCCATTGCGTTCCCAGCCGAACATCGGCGAGATCCGGCTAACGGTGAGGGACCCGTCCGGGGCCGCGATGAGGGTCTCGGGAAAGCTGGAGAACCGCGCCGGAGGAGGCAACCGCAATTTCCAGACCGATGCGCAGGGCGCCTGTACGATCTCCGGCGTGCCGTACGGGCGCTACCGGCTGGTATTATCCAGGCGCGGCTTCGCCACCGAAGCGCTCTCGATCGAGGTCAATTCCGCCGTCCCCATCGCGCGAACGATCGCCATGACACTCGGCGCGGCCACCGATACGGTGGAAGTGGTGGCGACCACGCCCCTGGCGGGAGTGGATCTTTCGCGCAGACAGATTGCGGCGCCGGTCGAGACCGGAACCGCGCGCGATATCGCAGACAGCGGCGCGCTCGACCTCCCCGATTTCCTCAACCGCCGCCTGGATGCCGTGAATATCAATGAAATGCAGGGAAATCCATTCCAGCCCGACGTGGACTATCGCGGCTATACGGCATCGCCGCTGTTGGGAACACCGCAAGGCCTCTCGGTGTACATGGATGGCGTGCGGCTCAACCAGCCGTTCGGCGACATCGTGAGTTGGGATCTGATCCCGCGCGTCGCCATCGCGGAAGTTTCCCTCATGCCGGGATCGAATCCCATATTCGGTCTGAACACGCTGGGCGGAGCGCTCTCCGTCCAAACCAAGGATGGCCGCAGCGACGCGGGAACCGCCCTCACAATCAGCGGCGGTAGTTATGGGCGCAAATCGGTGGAGTGGGAGCATGGCGGCTCGAATTCGAGGGGCCTCGATTGGTACCTGGCGGGCACCCTGTTTTTCGAGGACGGATGGAGGGAAGCATCGCCTTCCGCCGTGCGGCAGTTTTTCGGAAAGCTCGGCTGGCAGCGGGGAAACACCAAGCTCACACTTACCCTGAGCTATGCCGGCAATTCCCTGACCGGCAACGGCCTCGAGGAACAGCGCTTGCTCGCCCAGGATTACGCCAGCGTCTACACCGTCCCCGACCTCACCGTCGACCGGGCCCCTTTTGTCAGCCTCGGCGCGCACCACAGCTTCGGCGATGGTCTCTCGTTTTCCGGCAACCTGTACTACCGCTTCATCGGCACCGGCACCCTGAACGGCGACCTCAACGCGGATTCGCTCGGCCAGGATGTGTACACCAGCGGGTCCAACGCATCGAACACGCCGTTTCCGTACTTGAGCTGCCTCGCGCAGGTGTTGGAGCAAGGCGATGCCGATGCGACGTGCGACGGGCTGCTCACACGCACCGATACCGAGCAGCACAATTTCGGATTGTCCGGCCAACTCACGCGGCTCGGCTCGCTCGATGGCCGCCACAATCAATTCACGGTGGGCGCGGCTTATGACGGCAGCGTGGTCAACTTCACGCAGTCGTCCCAATACGGCTATCTCAATTCGGACCGCAGCGTCACCGCCGTGAATGCCTTCGACCAAGACACGCGCGTGGACCTCCATGGGCTGGTCAATACCGGGAGCGTCTATGCCACCGACACCTTCACCGCGGGCAAATGGGATTTCACGCTGTCCGGCCGATACAATCGCACCGGCATCGATAACACCGATCGTCTCCAGCCGCTCCCCGGCAGCGGCTCGCTGACCGCCGGCAACTCATTCGGACGTTTCAATCCCGCGGCCGGCATCGCGTTTAACCCGTCCAGCGCGTTGGGCGTTTATTTCGGCTATACCGAGGGCAGCCGCACGCCCACATCCATCGAGCTGGGCTGCTCCGATCCAACGCAACCCTGCAAGCTGCCCAACTCCCTGGCGGGCGATCCGCCGCTCAAACAAGTGGTGACCCGGACGCTCGAAGCGGGCCTGCGAGGCGATTCCGAAGGCCGGCTGCACTGGAGCGCGGGTTGGTTTCGGGCGGAGAATTACAACGACATTCTCTTCGCGGCATCCACCGAAACCGGTTTCGGTTATTTCAAGAACTTCGGCAAGACCCTGCGGCAGGGAGTGGAAATCAGCGCGAACGGCCGCATCCGGCGCCTCAGCCTGGGCGGCGGCTACACATTTCTGGACGCCACCTATCGCACCGCTGAGACCGTGGATGGCACGAGCAACAGCACCAACGCCAGCGCTTTGGCGGGGTTGCCGGGCGTGGAGGGAGTCATACAAATCCAGCCTGGCGACCGCATTCCGCTCATCCCGCGCCAGATGTTGAAGGCGTATGCGGGGCTCCAGGCCACTGGCAAGTTATCCATCGATCTCGATTTCGTGGCCGCATCTTCCTCTTATGCGCGCGGCAACGAGAACAACTTGAATCGGCCCGATGGCATTTACTATCTGGGCCCCGGTATCTCGCCCGGCTATGGCGTAGTCAATCTCGGCGCGCGCTATCAGTTGCGGCCACGGGTGGAATTCTTCGTGCAGATGGATAACCTGCTCGACCACCGTTACTACACCGCCGCGCAGCTCGGCTCGACGGGCTTCACGGCCCAGGGCACTATCACCGCCCAGCCACTGCCGGCCATTCTGGGCGTCTTCCCGGTGGTCAGCGCGACTTTCTATGCCCCGGGCGCGCCGTTCGGTGTTTGGGGCGGAATTCGGTTTCGATTCTGAGCGAGGGGCTCTAGGCGTGGTGGGGCGGCTTCGAACTGTTATAATTATTCTGACTAGACTGGTCAGAACAAGGAAATGAAAACAAGCAAAACTCAACGCCGCTCCGCAAGACGGCTCAACCGTGAGCCCGGCACAGTCCAGCAGGATTGGCAATTGCAGGAGGCAAAAGCGAGATTCAGTGAAGTGTTCCGGCTTGCCCGGGAATGCGGACCGCAGCGGGTGACAAAGCACGGCAGGACCGCTGTGGTCGTGCTTCCAGCCGAAGAGTACGAGCGCCTTTCCATTGCCAAGAGGCATCAGGGGAGTCTGGTCCAATTTTTCGCCGATTCGCCGCTCGCCGGTTCCGGTATTCAACTGGACCGGCAACGCGATTTCGGGAGAGCGATCGATCTGTGAGCGGGTTCCTGCTCGATACCAACGTCGTATCCGAACTAATCAGGCCCACGCCCGATGACAATGTGATCCGCTGGGTCGAAGAGACGGATGAATCGATCCTGTTTTTGAGCGTGCTCACGCTGGGTGAAATCAGGCAGGGCGTCGAGAGGCTGCGCTTGGGGCGTCGCAGGGGACGGCTTGAATCATGGCTCCAGGTGGATCTCCCCTCCCGATTTCAAGGCCGGATCTTGCCGGTAAACGAAGCCATCGCAGACCGGTGGGGAAGAGTCTCCGCCATTTCCGCGGCCAAAGGCAAGCCAACGCCCGTAATCGACGGCCTACTCGCCGCAACGGCATTACACTACAACCTGACACTAGTCACCAGGAACAGCTCGGACGTCGCCGGAACTGGCGCAGCAACGCTGAACCCGTGGAGGTAAGAGCCTCAGCCGGTGAAGAGCCCCAAGCCAAGGTCTACAGGGTGACGGCGATTTTGCCTATCTGCTCGTTGCTTTCGAGGTACCTGTAGGCTTCGACGGTTCGATCGAAGGGGAAGGTGCGGGCGATCTCCGGCTTGAAGGTTCCATCCGCCAGGCGATCGTATATGTACTTCTTCATGGTTTCCCACTCCGGGGTGCCACGCAGTTCGCCGAAGGTGTAGCCGAACATGCCGATGGTTCGGGCAAAGGCAGCCATGGGGAAGGGCGTGGGCTTGCCAGAGAGCATGCCATACAGGAAGATGGTGCCACCGTTAGCCGTGGCCTGCGCGAGCGTGTTGATGTAGTCGCCGCCCACTGGATCGAAGACGACGCGCGCACCCTTGCCACCGGTGATCGACTGCACCCGTGCCACCAGGTCCTCCTCTTCCGTGACGATGACGTGGTCGGCGCCAAGGGCTATGAGCGGATCCTTTTTGGCGGAGGTGCGGGTGGTCGCGATGGAGATACCCCCCTGCGCCTTGACGATCTGGATGGCCGCGAGCCCAACGGACGAGCTGGCAGCGGTGATGATGACGAAATCGCCGGCAGCAACTTTGCCGAAGGGCACGAGCGCGCCATAGGCGGTGCAATACTGCATCCAGACAGCGGCGCCCTCGACCGCGGAGAAGGAGCTTGGAACGGCTGCGAGAACGCTAGCGGGAACGACGGCCGCTTCCGCCAGCACCGGGTACTGGTTCATCGAATAACCCGGAATGGTGCCGAAGCGCTTGCCGATGAGAGTGGGATCGACGTCGGGACCAACGGCGCTGACCTTTCCGACCGCCTCGTATCCGAGGCCGGAGGGCAGGTTCACCTTTTCCAAGTAGTAGCCGTGATAGTACATGCTTTCGGCCCGGTTAAGGCCCACTGCTTCCACCTTGAGCAAAACTTCACCAGGACCGGGCCGGCGCTCGGGCAGATCTTCCATATGAAGGACTTCGGGACCACCGAGCTGGTTGAAACGGATGGCTTTCGGCATGATGCGGACGTCTCCTGTTGAGAAGGAGATGCGGACTGCCTGAAGCGCGTTGCAGAATTTGCGCGCAGCGACCTGCCGTCTGATTAGTCCTAAGACACGCCGTTCACGTCAGCTGGGCTACCGCGCGATGCGCGCGCCGGTCCCCTTCATCACTCGTAACACCTCGTCGAGCGTCGCCATCGAGGTGTCGCCGGGCGTGGTCATTGCCAGGGCGCCGTGGGCCGCGCCGCAATCTACCGCCCACTGCGGCGTCTGGCCGGTGAGGAATCCGTAGATCAATCCCGAGGCGAACGAGTCGCCGCCGCCCACCCGATCGAAAATCTCCAGAGCCGGCCGGTTCGTCGCTTCGTGGAACGTGCCGTTGGCGTAACAGATGGCACCCCAGTCGTTGCTCGTGGCGGTCTTGGCTTTGCGCAGCGTGGTGGCCACCACGGGGAATGGGAATACCTCCACCACGTGCTGGATCATGATGCGGAAGCTCGCTACCTCGAAATCCGAAACGTGCTCGTCCACGCCCGGAACTTCGAAGCCCAACGCGGCGGAGAAATCTTCTTCATTGCCGATCATCACGTCCACCAGCCCCGCGATGCGCCGGTTTACGGCCTGCGCCTGCTTCTTGCCGCCGATCGCCTTCCACAGCGAAGCGCGGTAATTCAAATCGTACGAGACCACCACACCATGGCGTTTGGCGGCCTCCATGGCCTCGATGGCTACTTCCGGGGTGGTCTCGGAAAGCGCGCAGAAGATCCCTCCGGTGTGGAACCAGCGGGCGCCGTGTTTACCGAAAACCTCGTCCCAATCGGTGTCGCCCGGCTTCATCTGCGAGGCGGCAGTGTGGCCGCGGTCGGAGCAGCCCAGGGCCGCGCGCACGCCGAAACCCCGTTCCGTGAAGTTCAGACCATTGCGCACGGTGCGGCCCACGCCATCGAACGGAACCCAACGCACCAGCGATTGATCCACTCCGCCCTGGTAGATCAGGTCCTCCAGCAGGCGGCCCACGGGATTATCCGCGAAAGCCGTCACCACGGCCGTATCCATTCGAAAGCAGCGCTTCAAGCCGCGCGCCACGTTATATTCGCCGCCGCCTTCGTATACGTCGAAGCGGCGGGCGGTGGCCACCCGCCGGTCGCCGGGATCGAGGCGCAGCATAACTTCGCCGAGGGCCACCAGGTCCCAGCGGCATCCATCTTTCGGTTTAATTGTGAGGGGCATAACAGTCGTCCGAAATGGCTAGCATAGCAATCCGCGCCCGCACGGATAATGGAGACATGTCCGCACTCAGGGTCTTCTGGGTTTTTCTTGCTGCCATGCCGCTCGCCGCGCAAGTGAATGTGCTCACCTATCAGTACGATGCTACGCGGGCCGGCGCCAATCTCTCCGAATCCATTCTCACCACGGCAAACGTGAATGCGGCGCAGTTCGGCAAGCTGTTCTCGCAACCGGTCGATGGTCAGGTGTACGCGCAACCGCTCTACGTGCCGAACGTGACCATTTCCGGCAAGGGTAACCACAACGTGGTGTACGTGGTCACGGAGCACGACGGGGTCTACGCCTTCGATGCCGATAACGGCACACCGCTCTGGCAGGTGAGTTTCCTGAATGCCGCCAACGGTGTAACGTCGATGCCCGCCGCTGACACTGGCTGCGACCAGATTTCTCCCGAGATAGGTATTACCGGCACACCGGTGATCGATCCGTCTAGTGGAACCATGTACCTGGTGGCGATGACCAAGGAGACCTCCGGTGGCAGCGTGAACTACGTGCAGCGGCTGCACGCGCTCGATATCACCAGCGGAGCGGAGCGCAGCGGCAGCCCGGTGGTCGTTCAGGCCACCTATCCCGGCACGGGCGAGGGCGGCACCGTTCTTACGTTCAACCCCAAGAACTACAAGCAGCGGCCGGGGCTGGTGCTGTGGAACGGAGTGGTTTACACGAGTTGGTCGTCGCACTGCGATATCGGCCAGTATCATGGCTGGGTAATCGGTTACAACGCACAGACGCTGGCGCAAACCACGGTCTTCAATGCGACCCCGAACGGCAACGAGGGATCGTTTTGGAACGGCGGAGCAGCGCCGGCCTTGGATAGCAACGGCAACATGTACCTGGTCACCGGCAACGGCCATTTCGATCGCGCCTCGGGAGGGGCCGATCTGGGCGAAAGCTATATCAAGCTCGCCACCGGCAATGGCCTTTCTGTGGCCGATTATTTCACCCCCTTCAACTACCAGACGCTCGACGATGGCGACGTGGATACCGGCTCGGCCGGCGTGGCTTTGCTTCCGGATGCCGCGGGCAGCACGGCGCACCCGCACCTGATGGTGGGAGCCGGGAAAGAAGGACGCATTTACCTGCTGGACCGCGACAGTTTGGGCGGCTGGCAGGCGGGGCAGGATAGCCAGATCGTGCAGGAGCTTCCCGGCGCCATCGGAGGATTGTTCGGCAATCCGGCGTACTTCAACCAGACCATCTATATATGCGGCAGCGGCGATAGTTTAAAGGCATTTCCCATTTCGCAAGCCAAAATGGCGGCGGCGCCCGCCACGCAGTCGTCCGCTCAATTCGGCTTTCCGGGATGCGTGCCCACCATTTCGGCCAACGGCTCGTCGAACGGTATCGTCTGGATTCTGGAAACAGCGGGGGTCTTGCACGCTTATGACGCCACCAACCTGGCCAAGGAGATCTACAAATCCTCGCAGAACGCCAGCCGCGATGCGTTAGGCGGATACGTCAAGTTTTCGGTTCCCACGGTAGCCAATGGCAAAGTGTACGCCGGGACCGCGAGCGCGCTGGTGGCGTATGGGCCGCTCGCGCCGGCCGTCCCGGCACTGACGGCCTATAATGCGGCCAGCGGCGATCCCACCGCCATCGCGCCCGGCTCCATCGTCAGTCTCTCCGGCAGCGGGCTGGCGCAATCCACCGCCCAAGCCGGCGGCTATCCTTTGCCCGTCACTTTGGGAGGCGCGTCGGTAACCGTGAATGGAACCGCGGCGCCGCTCTATTTCGCCAGTCCCGCGCAAATCAATTTTCAAATTCCATACGGATTGCCGGTGGCGGGCGCTACTGTCGCGGTAAGTGTGAACGGCGTCGCGGCCGGCAGCCTCACTATAAATGTACAAGCGCTCGGCCCGGGTCTCTTCATCACTTCGCCGGGAAGAGCGGCGGCGCTGAATCAGGATTACTCGGTGAACTCGGCGACTCAGCCCGCGACCGTGGGCAGCGTGCTGGCGTTATTCGGCACCGGTCTCGGCGAGGTGACTCCGGCGGTTGCGACCGGCTCCGCGGCATCCTCCACCGCGCTTTCACGCACCGCCGCCACAGTCACCGTCAGCATTGGCGGCGTTGCGGCCAACGTGCTGTTTGCGGGCCTGGCGCCGGGGTACGCCGGGCTGTACCAAGTGGATGTCGTGGTTCCGCAATTGGCCACCGGCGATTACCCCGCCCAGATCATGGCCGGCAACACCGCCAGCAACACCGGCCTGGTGAGCGTGCGTTAGACTGAAAGCAGATTTGATCAACGGAAAACGCATTGCCGTAGTGTTGCCCGCTTATAACGCGGAGAAGACGCTGGAGGCGACCGTCCGCGAGCTGCCCGACATCGTGGACGACCGCATCCTGGTGGACGACAACTCGCACGATGCCACCGTGGCTACGGCCGAACGGCTGGGCCTCATCGTCGAAGTCCATCCTCACAATCGCGGCTATGGCGGCAATCAAAAGACCTGCTACGCGCGGGCGTTGGCGCACGGCGCGGACGTGGTGGTCATGTTGCATCCGGATTATCAATACAATCCCCTGCTGGTCACTCCCATCGCCACCATGATCGCCTATGGCGTGTACGACCTAGCCTTAGGCTCCCGCATTTTGGGCGGCGGAGCGTGGCGTGGCGGCATGCCGCGTTATAAATACGTTGCCAACCGCGTCTTGACGCTTTTTCAAAACATGATGCTGGGCGCCAAGCTTTCCGAATACCACACCGGTTTCCGCGCTTACAGCCGTGAACTCTTGGAAGCCATGCCGCTCGACCGCAACTCGGACGACTTTGTATTCGATAACCAAGTGTTGGCGCAGGCGGTATTGATGGGAGCGAGGATCGGCGAGATCTCCTGCCCGACGCGCTACTTTCCCGAAGCGTCATCCATCAATTTCCGTCGCAGCACGATTTATGGGCTGGGCGTTCTACAAACCTCGATCCACTTCCGCCTGGCGAAATGGGGAGTTTATCGCGCGCCGATCTTCCGGTTTGAACCGGGTACCTTCTGCCCTCGCGAAGCGCGCGTGATGATCGAAGACCGGAATTAGGGTGGGGAAATACTTCGTTCAAAACTTCGGGTGCCGGGCCACGCAGGCGGATGGCGCCGCGCTCGAATCGCTGCTCGCGGCCAAGGGCCTAGAACCCGCCGCCCAACGCGCCGGCGCCGACCTGGTGGTTCTGAATACGTGCACCGTGACCGCGGCGGCCGATGAGGACGTGCGCCAGACCATCCGCCGAGTGCATCGCGAGAACCCTCACGCGCGCATCCTGGTAACCGGTTGTTATGCGCAGCGCGCGCCGGGGGAACTGGCGTCCCTGCCGGGCGTCGGCTGGGTCGTGGGAAACTCGCACAAACCTCAAATCGCCGAGTTGATTGAGTTGGGTGGCGAATCCACACCCTATCACGGCAATATTTACGTGGGCGACATATTCGCGCAGCGCGATTTTCTCACGTCGCCCGTCGAGGATGCCGCCGGCGACCGCACCCGTCCCAATCTCAAAATTCAAGACGGCTGTAACAATCGCTGCTCCTTTTGTATTATTCCTTACGTCCGCGGCCGTAGCCGCAGCGCGCCGCCGGATCAAGTGGTGGCTCAAGTGCAAGACCTCGCTTCACGCTACCGCGAAATTGTTTTGAGCGGTATTAATCTCGGCCGTTGGGGCCGCGAACGGGGAACCGATATGCGCTTAGCGGGATTATTGCGGCGCCTCCTGGCGGAAACCGAGGTCGAGCGCCTGCGCCTGAGTTCGGTCGAGCCCATGGATCTTTCCGACGATCTGTTGGAGTTGATGGCCGGCTCGGCGCGCATCGCCAAGCATGTGCACGCTCCATTGCAAACCGGTTCGGATCGCATTCTGCGGCGCATGCACCGCAAGTATCGGCCTAGGCACTATGAGTACCGTATCCTGAAGGCCCGCTCGTTGATGCCCGATGCCGCTATAGGAGCCGATGTGATGGTGGGATTCCCCGGTGAAACGGACGAAGATTTCGAGGAGAACCGCCGCTTCATCGCCGCGCTGCCGTTCACTTACTTACATGTATTCACCTACTCGGAACGGCCGGGAACACCGGCCGCGGACGATCCAGCCTCCGTACCGCCCGCCGTTCGCAAGGAGCGCAACCGCGTGTTACGGGAATTGGCCGCGGCGAAGAACTTGCAATTTCGAGGCCGCATGGTTGGCCGCAAACTATCGGCAGTCACGTTACATGAGACTGGTACCGCACTATCTGAGAATTACCTTAGAATCGAGCTTTTCGCGGTCCGCCAGCCCAATCTTATAGTAGAATTGCAAATCGGTAGTTTAACATCCGGTGGTGTGCGCGAGGCCGCGCCATCATCTGGGTCCTGACATGATTCGCCGTCTCTCCGACCTGCCTCTTAGCGCAAAAGGAATTTTGGTTGTCGCCATACCTGTATGCGCGCTGCTGGCGGCCATGGCCGTGTTTCTCGCTTTCGAACAAGAGTCGCGCGTGGCGCAGGCGTGGGTTGACCATACGTACCAGGTGTGCTCGGAGCTCCGCCAAGCCACCGAAAAACTGGTCGAAACCGATGCGGCCATGCGCGGTTACCTGCTCACCGGCCGCGAGAGGTTTCTCGCGAGTTACAAGACGGCCCAACGGGAAGTACCCGCGCATTTCACGATACTGCGCTGGCTCACCCGCGACAATCCTTCCCAAACGCGGCGCTTGGATAACTTAGATGCCCGGACTAAGCTGTGGTTCCAATCGCTCGACGGCATCGACCACGACACCGCCCGGCTGGAAGCGGCCGACGTGCAGATGGGGAGTCTGCGGGCCGGCTTGCAAGACATGCTCGATGAGGAGTCCCGGCTGTTGAATCTGCGGCTCGCCATGGAACACGACGCGCAACAGCGCCTGGAAGCGGCTATTTTCGCCGGCAGTGTGCTGGGTCTGTTAGGCGGCCTTCTGGCGGCCCTGATCTTCGCCAAACGCATCGGCGGCCGCGTTCGGCTGCTCGAGGAAGAGGCGCGCCACGTCGCCGAAGGGCTGCCGGTGCGCGCGGATCTCGAGGGGAACGATGAAATCGCCCGGCTCGGCCGCACGCTTAGACATAGTTCCGAGTTGATTGCGGCGCAGACCGCCGAGCTGCGTGCCGCGCGCGGAGAACTGGAATCGCGCGTGGAAGCGCGCACTTGCGAATTGCAGGCCGCCAATGAGGAACTCGTCCGCGCCAACGAGATCCGCCAGGCACTTATCGAGTCTTGCCCCCTGGCCATTTGGACGGTCGATCTGGCGGGCACAGTCACTTTCTGGAATCCCGCGGCCGAGCGCATTTTCGGCTGGAAGGAAGAGGAGGTGCTCGGCCGCCCGCTACCGGTTATTCCGCCCGACGGGGCCGAAGAGTACGCACGATGGCTCGAACGATTCCGCCATGGCGAGAAGCTGGTGGCAGTCTCCCGCCAGCGGGAGAGGAAAGACGGCAAGCGCATCGAAGTCCTTATCTGGACCGCTCCCCTGCGTGGTGCCTCGGGCGAGATCAACGGCACCATCGCGATCGACAGCGATGTTTCCGAACAGAGACTGCTCGAGGAGCAGTTCCGCCAATCGCAGAAGCTGGAAGCCGTGGGGCGGCTGGCGGGCGGCGTGGCACATGACTTTAATAACCTGCTCACCGTGATCATGGGCTACATCGAAATGTTGATCGTCGAGGGAGGGGACCGCGCCGATCTGGTCGATTATGCGCAGCAGGTGCAGTACGCCGCCGATCGCGCCAGTGCCCTCACGGCGCAACTGCTGGCCTTTAGCCGCCGCCAGATCGGACAGCCCAAAGTGCTCGACCTCAACGAGGTGGTGAGTCACTCCATGAAGCTGCTCTACCGCATTGTCGGCGAGGATATCGAGATCTCCATGCATCTCGATCCGGATCTGAGCCGCGTGATGGTGGATCCCATTCACATCGACCAGGTGATGATGAACCTGGTGGTGAATGCGCGCGACGCCATGTCGGAAGGAGGCAAGCTCACCATCGAGACGGCCGAAGTGACGCTCGACGAGAACTATGCCGGCCGGCACCTGGGAGTGACGCCCGGCCGTTACGTGATGCTCGCCATCAGCGATACCGGCATCGGCATGAACGCGGAAATCCGGAACCATCTCTTCGAGCCCTTTTTCACCACCAAGGAAACCGGCAAAGGCACGGGCCTGGGACTTTCCATCGTGTACGGCATTGTGAAGCAAGCGGGCGGGGAAATCATCGTTTACAGCGAAGAGGACTCTGGCACAACCTTCAAAATCTATCTGCCGCCGGCACATGTCGACGAAGAAGTGTCCATCGTACAACCCGACTTCTCCGAACTGCGCGGCAGCGAGACGATTCTCTTGTGCGAGGACGAGAACCACATCCGCAAGCTCGTCGAGACGCTGCTCAGCCGCCAGGGATACCTGCTGCTCACAGCGGAGACTCCCGCCGGCGCCATCGAGATCGCGCGGAGCCACCCCGGCGAAATCAGCCTGTTGTTGACCGATGTGGTGATGCCCGGCATGAGCGGCTTCGATTTGGCCCGCGAGATTCAAAAGACGAATGCCCACATGAAACTGCTGTTCATGTCCGGATATACGGACAACCGTGTGAACAACAGTTGGATTCTCTCGCCGGACACGCCTTTCCTGCAGAAGCCGTTTACCGCCGTGGCTCTGATGCAGAAAGTGCGCGAAGTGTTGGGCACGCCCGCGAAAGCGGGATGAAAACAACAGCTTTCAGCGATCAGCTTTCAGCAATCAGCTAAACCATCGCCGAGCGCCGCTGCAAGCTGACAGCTGACCGCTGATCGCTGACAGCTTTTTTTCCTACATCTCCCGCCGGCCTTCCATGGCCTTCGAGATCGTTACTTCATCGGCGAATTCCAGGTCGCTGCCCACGGGAATCCCCATGGCGATGCGCGTCACCTTCACGCCCAACGGCTTCAGCAGGCGCGCCAGGTAGACCGCCGTGGCCTCGCCTTCCACCGTGGGATTGGTGGCCACGATCACTTCCTGAATTTCGCCCGCGCCGATCCGTTCCACCAGGCCCTTGATGCGGAGCGATTCCGGCCCGATGCCGCGCAGAGGCGAGAGAGCCCCGTGCAGCACGTGGTAGCGTCCTTCGTATTGACGCGTGGTCTCGATGCCCACAATGTTGTGCGGCTCTTCCACCACGCAAACCACCTTGCCATCGCGGTTGGGATCGCGGCAGTAAAGGCACAGCTCGCTTTCGCTGATGTTGTTGCAGACGCTGCACAAGCCCAGCTTGTCCTTCACGTCGAGGATCGCGCGCGCCAGGTGTTCGGCATCCTCCCGGCCGGTCCGCAACACGTGGAAGGCCATGCGTTGCGCGGACTTCTGCCCGATGCCGGGCAGGCGCTTGAATTCGGTGATCAGCCGCGCGAGCGGTTCCGCGAAATCGGGCATCGCTAGAACAGGCCGGGAGGCAAACCCATGCCGCCCAACATGCCGCCCATTTTCTGTTTTACCTGCTCTTCCACTTTGCGGAACGCCTCGCTATGCGCGGCCAGAATCATATCCTGGAGCATCTCGATGTCGCCGGCCACTTCGGGATCGATCTTGACCGACAGAAGGTTTTTCTGGCCGTCCATCTCGACCGTGATCATGCCGCCGCCCGCCGTGGCTTCCACTTTGATTTGCGCGATCTCCTGCTGGAGCTTCTCTTGCATCTGCTGCGCCTGGCGCATCATCTGCTGCATGTTGCCGGGTAGTTTCACGTAGCTACTCCTTCAGATTGCGAACTCTGCGGATTTCGCCGCCGAATAGTTCCCGAAAGCGCCGCACTTCCGGATTGGCCAGTGCGCGCTGGGTGACCTCGTCTTCGCGTTCCGCCGCGGGCTGTGCCGCCAGCGGCGCGCCGGGCTCCACGGACTCGGCCAGTGTCATCTTGATCCCCAGCGGCCGTCCAAACACCGCGCGGACCGCTTCGGCGAATCCGCGGTCCTTCAGATAGAGCGCATATGACTTGGGAGCCGCGATTTCAAGCTCATTGGCGCCCACCGTGATGGTCGCGTTCTCCACGGCGTCCGCCAGATGCGTCATGCCTTTGTCGGAAAGATAGGCGTGGAGCCGCGCGCGCGCATCGCCCGCATCGGGTGCCGCTTGGGCTTCCGGATGCGTGGCGGCTTTCTTCGCGCGATCCAGCTCGAAGGGCGAAGGACCGGAGCGCCGCGGCTGCGCCACGGGCGGCGGAGCCGGCGGAGTTGGCGGAGCCGGTCCCAAGCTCGCGATGGCTTGTTCGATCGGCAACAGCCGCCCCGCCTGCACCAATCGCAACAAACCAAGCTCCAGGTGAAACCGCGGCTGCAGGGAAAACTGCAAGTCGCGGAACAGGTCCAGGCTCAGTTGCAAATAGCGCGTCAGATCCTCTTCGGAAAAGCGCGCGGCGATCGCCGCCAGTTTTTCGCGCTGCGCCGCCGAAGCGGCCACCAGGCGCGTATCGGCGCCGGCGATGCGCGCCACCAGAAGATTGCGGAAGTAGCGCGCCATCTCGCGGCTAAAATGTTGCAGGTTGTGGCCGTTGCGCTCCAGCTCATCCACCACTTCCAGCATGCGCGCCGAATCACTATCGAGCAGCGCGCCAGTGACCTTTTCCAGGGACTCGAGCGAAAACGCGCCCACCAGCGCCCGCACATCGGCGGCGTTGATCTTGGCTCCGCAGCAGGCGATGGCCTGGTCCAGGGCCGAAAGCGAATCGCGCACGCTGCCTTCGCCGGCCTGGGCCAGCACCGCCAGCGCCTCGGCGTCGGCCTCGATGCCTTCCTGCCCGCAGATCCACGCCATGCGCGCCACCAGGTCTTCAAAATCCACGGAGCGAAAACTGAAATGCTGGCAGCGCGAAGCGATGGTCGCCGGAATCTTGTGCGCCTCCGTGGTGCACAGCACGAATACCACCCACGGCGGCGGCTCTTCAATGGTCTTCAGCAGCGCGTTAAAGGCTTCGCTGGTGATCTGGTGGGCTTCATCGACGATGAAGACTTTGTAGCGGTCGCGCGCCGGCTGGTAGCGGACGTTCTCGCGCAGCTCACGCATTTCGTTGATGCCGCGATTGGAAGCCGCGTCGATTTCGATCACGTCCACCGTGCCGCCGGCGGTGATTTCCTTGCAGCTCGCGCATACCCCGCACGGCTTGGCCGTGGGGCCCTGGATGCAATTCAAACAGCGCGCCAGAATGCGCGCCACGGTGGTTTTTCCGGTGCCGCGCTGTCCGGAAAAAATGTAGCCGTGGGCGATGCGCCCCTGCGCGATGGCATTTTCCAGGGTGGTTTTGACGTGTTCCTGATTGACCACGTCCTCGAAAGTTTGCGGCCGGTATTTGCGCGCTATGACTTGGTACATGGGGAGGGCGCATGCCAGGCCCCGGGTAATCCGCGGCACACGAACCGCACCGCTACCGTTGCTTCCTTCCGGACCTGGCGGGGTTTGCAGCCGCCCGTTGCACGGAGCCCGAGACCTGACAAGTAATTATCGTAGCATGCGCGGTGCGCCCGGCTTCACTTTGCGGGGGTCACGGCATAGGGCTTGTCCCAGCTCGCCATGGCGCCGATCGGCTCTCCAGCAATGACGATCTCGACTCGCCGGTTCTGTTCGCGCCCGCCCGACGTCGCGTTCGAAGCCACGGGCCGGCTGTTACCCAACCCGCGCGCCGAAACCGAGGACGCCGCCAGACCATTGCGGATCAGCGCCTCGCGCACTTCTATCGCGCGATGGTAAGAATCGCTTTCCGAGTTGGCGTTATCGCTATAGCCTTCCACCTCGACCGTCAAGCCGGGATGCGCCGCGACCATCGACGCTAAGCGCGCCAGGCTGGAGGAGGCGGCGGGGCCCACGTCCGATCCGTGGATTTCCGACTCGGGCACCGTAACCACTAGGCCGCGCGGCGTGTCCACCGTGTTCAACGTGCCATTCAGTTGCTGTAGCAAGGTCATGCGCAGATTCGTCTGCGCCTGGTTGTCGGCTGTCGGACCCATCCGATCCCTCGATTGCTGGACCGGCGGCGGCGGAGGCGGAAGGGTAGCCGCGGCCGAGGCCTGGGCGTGAGCTTGCGCTTCCGCCTCTTGCGCCGCCGCGATCTGCGACGTGGCCTGATCGAGGGCCGAACGATCGGCTTCGGCTTGCGACCTGGCGCGCTGCGCCTCGGCTTGGGCCTCGATGCGCAATTGCTGTTCATGCGCCGCCTGGTCTTTGGCTTGGGTCAGCTCGGCATCCTGCTTGCGTTTGGTGGCGACGATGCGCGCGTCTTCGGCGGTTTCAGCCGCCGCTCGCGCCGCGCTCACCACCGCGCTGCGGTTGCCCTTATGCGCCTCCAGATCGTGCGCGGTTCGATATTCCTCGCGCGCCTTGGCCATGATCTCGGGCGCGTATTGGTCCGCCCCTTGCGACTCTGCGATCTGCAGCGCATTCTGCGCCTGGTAGAGTTCCACGAGCTTCTCGTAATCCGCCATCGAGACCTTGGAGCCGGCGTTCTCCTCGGCCTTCAGATCGGCAGTGACATTATAGGTGTACGATCCTCGCGGCATCAGCTCATAGCGCGCGTGAATCGGCTGCGTATCGCCGATGGTATCGGGTCGTACCTGGTTCTCCATCACCACCACGTCGCTCGGCATGCGCACCGCGGAAAAAGGCTCGGCCGTGACGATCAGCCCGAATGCCTGCAAATCCGTGGTTACGCGCAAGTGGGCTTTGTCGGAGCCGTTCGCCAGCACCTCGCCCAGGCTCTTGGCGTTGCCTTGCGGAGTGATCGCCCACAGCACGTAAGTCAAATACTCCGCGCCGAAGCGCGAAGCATCCGCGAGGTGCTCAAAGTGGGCGTCGATCTCGGTGCGGCCCGACTTCGATTCCACCGTGGCTCCGCCGGTTGCATCGGCCAAAAGCACGGTTCCACGAAAATCGATTTGGGTAGGACCGGTACGATATTGGTAATTGACCGCTGGAATGGTTCGTTCCACTACGGTCACCCGATAGAGCGGCTGGGATTGCGCCCAGAGAGCGCCCGTGCAAAAAATACCTGGCAAGATCCTTAATAATGCTTGTGAGCGCATGCAACTGACCTCCACGGAAGTGGAGAAATGCACCCGAAGGGCCAGGGTTTGACTTTCACACCCGGCATTCCCTAATATGCACGTCATACTCTATGAAATCCGGCACAAAAGCTCTGATCGTACTGTGTGGTACCGCACTTGCGTTTGCGGCGGCCGAAACTTACCGCCGGCCACCCCAAGCCGTGCTCGAGGTGCTCAACGCACCAGCCATTCCCACGCTTTCGGTGAGCCCCACGGGCAAATTCGCGCTCGCCGTCGAGCCGGTGCGCTATCCACCCATCGCCGAGTTGGCGCAACCCATGCTGCGCCTGGCCGGGATGCGCATCAATCCCGAAACCAACGGCCTGCACAACGCCACGTACGACCGCAAACTGACGCTGCTGAAGCTGCCGGAAGGAACCGCAACCCCGGTGGCGACACCGCCGGGCGCCAAGTTGAGCCCCGTGCGCTGGAGCCCGGATGGCAGCCGCTTCGCCTTTACCAACACCACCGCGCACTCGATCGAGCTGTGGATCGGCGAAACCGCTACCGGCAAAACGCGCCGCGTGGAAGGCGTGCGGATTAATGCGGTGATGGGCGGCCGCGGCGCCCCCATCGGCGGCAGAGGACCGGGCGCGGGCGGAGCGAGCGTGCAGTGGATGCCCAACGGCAAAGCGTTGCTGATCGCCATGGTCAAGCCCAACCGCGGCGCGCCGCCCTCCGAACCGCTTCTGCCCGTGGGCCCGCATGTCCAGGAAAGTCTGGGCGGCGCGGCGCCCGAAGTGACGCACGAAGACATGCTCCAGAGCCCGCACGATGAAGACCTGTTCGCCTATTACGCCACCGCGCAGCTTGCCAGCGTGGATCTGGCCACGAGTAAAATCGCGCCCCTCGGCAAACCGGGCATCGTTTCGTCCGCCCGCATTTCGCCGGATGGCCGCTACGTGCTGGTCACCGCCATTCACAGGCCTTTCTCCTACCTGCATCCCGCCATGGCATTTCCGCGCGACATCGAAGTGTGGGATATGAGCGGCAAGGTGGTGCGCCAAATCGCCAGTCTGCCGCTCGAAGATCATGTGCCCATCAATGGCGTGCCGGTCGGCCCCCGCATGGTGGAATGGCGGCCCAGCGAACCGGCCACGCTGGTGTGGGTAGAGGCGCTCGATGGCGGCGATCTCAAAAACCCCGCCCCATACCGCGATCGCACTCTCACCCTGAAGGCGCCGTTCACCGCCGAGCCGAGCGAAGTTTTCAAGGTCGAGCAGCGTTTCGCCGGCATGCAAATGGCGGCTCACGGCGGCCTCGCGCTGGTGGAAGATACGGAGCGCAAAACGCGCCGCGTGCGCACGTTCCTGATCGATATGGATCAGCCGACGGCGCCGGCCAAGATCATCTGGAGCCGCAACATCCAGGACCGCTATCGCGATCCCGGCCGCGCCATGGAGAAACCGCAACCCAACGGCGGCATGGCTTTAATCATGGATGGCGGCGACGTTTTTCTGAATGGCAACGGCGCCTCGCCCACCGGCGATCATCCTTTCTTGAATCGTTTCGAACTCGCCACCGGCCGCACGGAGCAGCTTTTCCGTTCCGACGACGATCGTTACGAGACCGTGGTGGCGCTCCTGGACGAGCATGGAACCAGCTTTCTGACACGCCGCGAGAGCCCCACCGAGCCGCCCAATTATTACGTGCGGACCTCCGCCGGCGCCATGACCGCGGTTACCCGTTTCCCCGATCCGCAGCCTTCCATCCGCAAAATCCACAAGGAGCTGGTGAAGTATAAGCGCCCCGATGGCATGCAGCTTTCGTTCACGCTTTACCTGCCGCCCGATTACCAGCCGGGCACGAAGCTGCCCACCGTGGTATGGGCTTACCCCTACGAATTCAGCGATGCCGATACCGCCAGCCAGGTGAGCGGCTCGACCAAGCGCTTCACCGAGATGACCGGGTATTCGCAATTGTTCTTCGCGCTCGATGGCTACGCCGTGCTCGATAACGCCGCCATGCCGGTAGTGGGTTCCGATCCCGACACGGTGAACAACACCTACATCGACCAGATCGTGGCCGATGCGAAGGCTGCCATCGATAAGGCCGTCGAGATGGGCATCACCGACCCGGCGCGCGTGGGCGTGGGCGGCCACAGCTACGGCGCGTTCATGACCGCCAACCTGATGGCCCACTGCGATCTGTTCAAGGCCGGCATCGCGGAGAGCGGCGCGCACAATCGGACGCTCACACCCTTCGGATTCCAGAGCGAGCGCCGCACGCTATGGCAGGCGCCCGACGTGTATCTCAAAATGTCGCCATTCATGTATGCGGATAAGATCAAAGCGCCGCTGTTATTGATCCACGGCGAAGCCGACGATAACGATGGCACCTTCCCGATTCAATCCGCCCGCATGTACGAAGCCGTGCGCGGCAACGGAGGCACCGTACGGCTGGTATTTCTGCCCTTCGAAGCCCACGGCTATCGCGCGCAGGAAACCGTCGAGCATGTCTTATGGGAGAAATTCGCCTGGTTCGACCGGTATGTGAAAAGCGCGGCAGCCGCGAGCGCGAGTTAAAGAATAGCAAAGATGCCGCGCCGCATTCCGGCTTCCAGGTGTGATAATCCTAATATGGCTCGGAAGGCTTTTCGCAGCGGGCTATGGGGTTGCCTGCTCTCGATCTTCACAACGCTGCTGCTTCGGGCTGACATGCTCCCAGCCACCAAGCATCCCGCCAGCAACAGCACAACAACCACCACCACAACCAGTAGCGCCGGGCCGGCCGCCGCACATCCGGTCGCCGCGGCCCCGGCCAATGCCGTGCTGATCGGTCTGTTACTCGCTTTGGTTGTGATAGCCGGCGGTATCTGGTGGATTCGCCGGCATCGGCAATCAGCCGCCGGCCCATCGTAAGGATGGTCACGTATGAGGATTCCGGTTCGTAGCATCGTCCTGCTGTTGTTTTTAACGGCGCTGCCGCTGTGGGCCGACCTGCTCCCCCGGCGCGGCCAGAGCGCTTCCGTGGTGGCGGGTCTTGTCATCGCCATCGCCGTGATTGCCGGCGGCATCTGGTGGATTCGCCGGCGGCGGAAACGCTCTTGACGCTTTGGCTGGGATTGATCGCCGGCTATCTGCTCACCATCACGGTGGAGATTCCGATTCTCTTGCTGGGCCTTTCCCCATGCCATCCGCGCAGCCGGAAATGGTTCGCGGGATTCTGGCTGACGGGGTGTTCGTATCCCATCGTGATTCTGGTGCTCCCGGCAATTACGGGGCGTTGGTACGTTCCCGTGGCCGAAACATTCGCGGCGGTATTTGAGTGCTTCCTGTTTGCAGCAGCCTTTCCCGAAGGCCGCAACTGGCGCGATATGGCGGTCATCGCGGGAGCGAATCTCGCGTCGTTCGTATGCGGTCTGCTGTTGTTTGGCTAAGCCGCAAGCCGAAGTAGAGCGCCAACCCGCACCCCAATGCCGCCACCGCCAGCGGCTCCCGCAAGCCGAAAAGCGGACCCGCCGCCGTGAGCGCGGGCAGGCCGCCCACCAGCAGAGCGAAAGCCGTAAGGCCGAACGCAAACGCGGGTTCTCGCGGCAGGGATTTCGCCACCGCCGCCAGCGCCACCGGCATGGTTGCCGACACCAGGAACATCGCCGCCACCGCCTCGGCGTGCCAGGAAGTTGCGCAGAGCAGCAGTGGCACCGCTGCCAGTGGCGCGCACAACGCGACGCGCATCCAGCCGAAGCGGTCCGCCAACACGCCGCCCAATCCTTTTCCGGCTGCCGCCGCCGCCACCAGCCCCGTGGCCAGCATGGGCGACGGTCGCCATGGGACTCCCAGCGCCAGCCCAACCAGCGACCGCATCGCCACGGAACACAACAGCAGGAGCAGAATCAGTTTTCCAGGTCCACAGACTATTTCGGGCTTTTCGCGCGGCGGAGGCAATGGCACTACATGCACCAGCAGCAGCACCGCCAGCGCGCCCAGCGCCACCGCACCCGTCCAGAACGCGGAGAATCCGTGTTCGCCCAGCACGATTCCCAGAAACAGGCCCACCCCGCCGGGCGCCACGAAAATGCCCGCCGGCCCGGCCGATCCCGGCTGTAACCGAAGCGCAATGCTTCCGGCACCCAGATGAAACAAGGCGTTGCCCACGCCCGCCACGCATACCGCCCACATCGCCAGCGAGCCGGGAAGTAGCATGGCCGCTCCCGTCACGGCGCATCCCACCACCGCCGCTTGCCGGTAGCATTGCCGCCGGTCTACCGCCAGTGCCAAAAGCGGTTGCAGACCGAACGCCAGCAGGTTGTACAGCACGAACACGACGCCGCCCATGCCCGCATCGAAATGGTGCGAAGCCACGAGGCCGAATACCAGCGCGGCGCACGCCGCATCCACCACGGCGTGCGCGCCGCCATAAAGAATCAGAGTCGTAGTACTTATCATCTTCGCTGATTTCGCGGCTGCCTCTCGATCCGTGGTTTAATGGATCGATCCCCCGTCCGCAAACATGATCGAGGTCGAGCAGCTTCGTAAATCGTACGGCGACTTGACCGCGGTGGATGGCGTGACCTTCACCGCCCGCCCCGGCGAGATCTTCGGATTCCTGGGCCCCAACGGCGCCGGCAAGACCACCACCATCGGTTGCATTTCCGGTCTCCTGACTCCCACCGCGGGCCGCGTTTCGGTAATGGGCCATGACGTGGTGCGCGACGGCCGCCGCGCCCGCCAGGCGCTCGGCGTAGCTCCCCAAGAAATCGCCCTTTACGAAGAACTTTCCGCCATCGAAAACCTGGCGTTCTGGGGCGGCGCGCAAGGCATGCGCAGCCCGTTGCTCAAAGAGCGCATCCGCAAGGTGCTCGAAGTCACGGGTCTCCAGGATCGCGCCAATGAGCCGGTGAAGCGCTTCAGCGGAGGCATGAAGCGTCGCTTGAATTTCGCTTGCGCCATCGTGCACGCACCCAAAGTCCTGCTGCTCGATGAACCCACGGTGGGCGTCGATCCGCAGAGCCGCGTGCGCCTGCTCGAACTGGTCCGCTCGGAAGCCGCCGGCGGCAATTGCGTGCTCTACACCACCCACTACATGGAGGAAGCCGAGACCTTGTGCGACCGGCTGGCCATCGTCGATCATGGCAAGATTATCGCCTCCGGCACCATGCCCGAATTGCGGTCGCTGGTTGCCGAGCGCGATTTGCTGCGTTTGACCGGCGCGTTCCGGCCCACCGCGGCGATCACCGCGCTGGAGCATATCGAGGGCATCGAGATCATCCAGGCGGATGAGTCGGTGTTGATGGTTTCGCTGCCGGACGGCTCCAGAAAACTGCCTGCGGTCTTCGCGGCACTGGCGGCCGCCGGCGCCGAAGTGCGCGGCACCTCCCTGACTCAGCCCAGCCTGGAGAGCCTGTTCATCAAGCTCACCGGCAAAGAGCTTCGCGAGTAGCCGATGCGTTTCGTCTGGATCAGCGCGCTGAAAGACCTGGCCTGGCTGCGGCGCGATCCGTTTTCCACCCTCACCTGGCTCGCCATTCCTTTCTGTATGGGGCTGCTGATTCACCTGGTCTTTAGCGGCGGGCAAGCCACGCCGCAAGGCCGCCTGCTGATCGCCGACTCGGATGGCACAGTTGCCAGCAATGTGCTGAGCGGCCAATTCACGCGCGAGCCTCTCAGCAAAATGTTCGTGGTGGAAAACGTAACGGAGGAACAGGGCCGCGCGCGCATCGGCCGCGGCGAGGCTTCGGCGTTCCTTCTCATCCCCGAGGGCCTGCAGAACGATTTCCTGCTCAACCGGCCTTGCCACGTGCAATTGTTCACCAACCCGGGCCAGACCATTCTGCCGAAAATCGCCGTGGAAAGCCTGTCCATGACGGTGGACGCCGGATTCTATTTGCAGCACGTGGCCACCGGCCCGATGCGCGATCTTGCCACTACCGAGGGTGTCAGCGAAGAGGCCGTGAGCCGCTTGGCCGTGGAGACGGTGCGGCTGGGTAACAGCTTGCGGAAATATGTGGACCCGCCGCTCATCCGCCTCGAAACCGTGGTGGTCCAAGAAAAGAAAACGAATGTCGGCGTGGCGGCGTTTTTCTTTCCCAGCATGATTTTTCTGGCGCTGCTGCTGATGGCCAATGGCCTCGCCGGCGAGATTTGGACCGAGCGCGCCGCGGGCACGCTGCGGCGCCTCTCCACTACTCCGGCTTCGCTCGCCAGTTTCCTCACCGGCCGTCTGCTGACCGTGCTGCTGCTCTACGCGGCCGTTTCGCTGGCCGGCGTGGCGGTCGGGCGGTGGCTCGCCGGCGCGCAGGTCGCCAACGTTGCCACGGCTAGCGCCTGGGCCGCGCTTTCCGGCATCACGTTTTATCTGGCGCTGCTGCTGGTGGCGCTGGCCGCTTCCAGCCGGCGCGCGGCCAATGTCTGGGGCAACATAGTGGTGTTTCCCTTCGCGCTGATCGGCGGATGCTTCTTCCCGTTCGGCGCCATGCCGGCATGGATGAGGAATATTGGCAAGTTCACTCCCAACGGTTGGGCCATGCTCCAATTCCAGGACGTCCTGGCGGGTTCCGCCAAGGCGCCCCAACTGCTGGCGGCGGCTGCCGGCCTGGCGGCGGTGTGCGCGCTGGCGTTTCTGCTGGCGCTGCGGCAACTGCGGCGGGGGTTCGCCGCATAAGGAGCGCTATGCTACGCGACGCATGGTTCATCGCCCGCTTCGGAACCTTGCAGTTGATCCGCGCTCGCGAGTCGATCATCTGGACGTTCATCATGCCGATCGTTTTTTTCTACTTCATCGGCATGATGAACCCGGGCGGATCGCCGGACCCCAAAGACACGCTGGCCGTCAGCGTGGCACCCGGCGCCGGTTTCCTCGCCGACGAAGTGGTTACGCGGCTGGGCGCGCGCGATTACAACATCGTCCAGCCTCCCACGCCGGCCGCGTTTCTGACCTACCCGTGTCGCCTCGAAATTCCCGCTGGCTTCACTGCGTCCGTGCTGGCCGCCAAACCAACCGGCATCCGCTTCACGCGCATCGGTCAGGATCTGGGAGCCGATTACGACCGTGTGCGGCTCTCACGCGCGGTGTACACCGTGCTCGCCGATCTCATCGTAATCCTGCGCGATGGCGGAACGCCGACCCTCGAGAAGTTCCACCAACTCGAAGCCGAGCCGCGCACTTTGACCCTGGACGTGAAGGCCGCCGGCAAGCGTCTCGTGCCGCCTACCCGTTACGAGCAATCCGTCCCCGGCACGATGGTGATGTTTACCATGACCGTGCTGTTTACCAGCGGCGCCGTGACCATTACCATGGAGCGCAACCAGGGATTGCTGCGGCGCCTGGCCTCCGCGCCTATCTCGCGCGGCGCGGTGGTGTTGGGCAAGTGGGGATCGCGGATGGCCATGGGAGTGGTGCAAATCCTCTTCGCCATGCTCTGCGGCACGGTCCTGTTCCATGTCACTTGGGGACCGAATCTGCCCATGGTGATCGCCGTACTCATGGCCTATGGCGCGTTCGTGGCGGTGCTGGCGCTGCTCCTCGGCAACTTTGGAAGGGTCGAGGCGCGCGTCATCGCGCTCGGTGTCATCGCAAGCAACGTGCTGGCCGGCTTGGGCGGATGCTGGTGGCCCATCGAAATCACGCCGCTCTGGACCCAGCGCCTCGCGATGTTCTTCCCAACCGGTTGGACCATGGATGCGCTGCACAAGCTCGTGAGCTTCGGCGCTTCGCCGGCTACCGTGATTCCCCACCTGTGCGCCAGCCTGGGGGGCTGCGTGGTGGGCGGTTATATTCTCGCGCGCAAGTTCCGCTTCCAGTAACCTATCCGAAGCCGAACCGTTTTCGTGGGAAGAGGACGGGTCGGACTCACCGGTTCGATGGACTGGGATCGAGCCGGACGCTCATCAATCCCTGATGCTGGCCGGGAGCATGCTCCACGCGAAACCGGCCCCGCAAGCGCCACGCACCGCCCTGCTGGGCCAGCGCGCCGCCGGCGCCCGCCGCATTGGCAATGTTGTATTCGATTCCCGTGCAGAACGCCTGGTCCGGTTTTTGACCGACGGGTAAATTGCCGCAATCGTCGAAAATCACGAAGAAAGAGAATCCGGATTCCATGCCGCCCACGAAATCGTCCTGGGGAATCGAAAGATCGAGTGCCACCGTCTGGTGGTTACGCGTTTCGATGAATCTGACGAAATCCGCGCCGCGTTCGAGTTGCCCCACCGCGCCGGCAAAACGCGGCGTATTCGCATCCGGGTCAACCGGAGCGGGCTTGGTACCGCAGCCCGCCAGATAGGCGGCCAATGACAGAGCCAGCATGGGGCGCATTGCGGCTCAAAAACCTAGATCGTGACCGGGTTATCGAGAACGAATGTGAGCCGCGTCTCGGAAGGGATCTTGACCTGCTGCCCCTTGGTGACCACCTGCGTGCCGGCCCCCGCCGCGCTGCCGGCCGCGGCCCCCACTGCCGCGCCCTTGCCGCCCCCGGCGATAGCGCCGATCACCGTGCCCGCCACCGCGCCGACACCCACGTTCCTGGCGGTTTTCGCCCCGCGAGCGTCGCTCTCGCGCGTCACCGATTGCGTATTGATATCGACGTTGCGGCCGCTAATCTTCACCGATTCGAGCGAGAGCGTCAATTCGGTCCGCCCGGTGAATTTCCCGGACTCCTTGGCATCCACCAGCTTCACGATCGCATCGCTCCCGCGCGGGATCACCGTGTTCCCGTCGATCCTTACCGGCTCATCCACGCTGGCCGAGAACGTCTGGCCGACAGTGTTCTTGTCCGAATCCACCCCATCGATCATGCGCACCACCAGGTTGGTGCCCGCCGGAAGCTGTACGCTCGCACTGGCCCGCGCGGCGGGCGAGCCCGAAGATACGGAAGGCTCGGCATCCGGACGCAAAATCGGCACTGGGGTGCGCTCCGTCGGCGACGTGCCGGTGTCGGCCGAATCGGCGCGGCGTAGCGTCGGCCGATCGTCGTCCGAACTGGCCTGCGCCGAGTCCGCGCGGCGCAGGGTCGGCCGGCCGTCATCCGAGCTCGTGGGCGCCGGATTAGCGCGCCGCAGTACCGGCCGGTCTGACCGTTCGGGCGTGGCGGCAGGTGTGCCGAACTCGATGCGCGCCACATCCTGCACGTCGAACACTTCGATTTGGTCCGCCACTTCCACCTTGATTTGGCGCGCGGTGCCGCCCAAATATGTGCCGTTGATGACTCTTCCACTCTTGAGCGTGATCACATCGGCATATACAGCGGTCCCCAGCAAGAGAGCTAATACGAACCGTGAAAAGCGCATAGATCTCCCTGATAATCCTACCTATTGTACGACGCGGAAAGGGACCCACGGTTTTCCTTGGCGATCTTTGCGCCTTTGCGTGAGATCGGTTTTTTGGGCCGCTACCGCCTAGAGCAACCGGAAGTTGACCTCCACCAGCGCACCCGCGGGAACCGGCTTCCCATTGCGGTATGCGGGCCGAAAACGCCAGCGTTCGACGGCCTCGATGGCGCGTTCGTCCAACCCGAACCCCACGCTCTGGCGAACACGAATGTTCCGCGCATGGCCGCCCGCGTCGATTTCGACGTATAACACGACCGTCCCTTGAATCTTGGCTTTCCGCGCTTCGTCGGCGTACGCCGGCTCCATCTTCCATAACAGCACCGGCGCGGTCAGCGAGCCCACGAAGCGGCCGTCGCCCGTGATTCCCGGCCCGTCGCCGTCGCCATAACCGGGACCCTGCCGGCGGCCCACGCCGTTTCCGTCTCCGTCACCGATTCCATAGCCATTGCCCGGCCCGCCGGAAACCGGCCCCGCCACACCGTGCGGATCGCCGAATGCCGAAAGGTCGATGGCCGTTTGCGGCGCATCGTCGGGCACCAGAATGGCGGGAGCCATGGGCAGCACTGGATCGGTGTTGACGATGCGGTTCACGGGCGCCACGAATACGCGCCGCGCGCGCGGAGGCAAGATCCCCCGGCTCGCCTGCGTCTTGTCCCGCTGCCCTCCGCCCCCGCCGGCAGTGTGGCTGGACGGCAGAAACACGGCATCGTGCATGCCTTCAAATACTATTCCAATAGGTGGATGGTTGCCGCCGGTGGCTAGGAGCACCAGCGCGATAACCGCGGCATGGATCAGGATCGAATAGAGCGCCGAGCGCTTGGGCGAACCAGTCATTTCGTTCACCTGCCACGAAACTGCGTGCACCGCGCGAACCATTTTCCAGATGCATGATTCCACTGACCGGTGCGCCGCGCCGCACGTGCACGCGCGGAGACACTGTGCGGCGCGGTAAACAATCGAGGCTGTCGCGCCTCATTTCTTGGCCAGCGAAGCGAGTATCTTGGAAATCTCGTTATGCACGCCGTCGTAAATCGGGTCCGGCGGCTCGACTACCTTGACCGCCCGGTTGAGCAGCGCCTTGGTGGTGTCCACATGCCCGGCGTCAAACTGCTGGGTGGCTTCCAGCTCGAGCCCGTTGGCCATCGAAAGCGCGCGAATGGCATTGGCGCGATCGGCCGCGTCCTTGGCCTGGTCGAATTTCTTCTGCTCGGCATAGAACACCGCAACCTTATCCAGCGCGATCGCCACCATGGGGTGGTCTTTGCCCACCGACGAAATCCATAGATCGAGCAGCCGCTGGTAAAGCGCCTCCGCCTGGTCGTACTTCTTTTGGCCGAAACACGCATAGGCCAGCCCGTCCACGGTCGCGATCAGGTCGGCGTGCACCTTGCCGTAAACGCTTTCGCGAATCACCAGCACCTGGCGATAGATGTACTCGGCGTTATCGTAAGCGCGCTGGCCGTTGTAGACCTCGCCCAGCCGGTCGAGATCCGGCACCAGCGAAACATCGAGCGGGCCTGCCAGGCTGGTGCGAATGTAGATCGCCATGTTGAGCGGAGCCACCGCGTCGTCCGCCATCTTCTGATCGATGTAAATCTGCGCCATGCGGCTGTAATCGTCAGCCACGGCTTTATCCGGTTCGCCGTGCGCGCGGGCGGTGTCCAGTTCCATCACGCGCCGCAGAACCGCCATGGCGCGGTCATATTCGCGCATGGCGCGATAGAGCGCGATCTCCTCGATCATATCCTCGGCGAGTCTCGAATCGCCGCCGGCGTAGGTGCTCTCCCGCCACGCGATGGCCTGCGCGAGAAACCGGTCGGCTTCCTCGAATTCGCCCTTGGCGCGGTGCACCCCGGTCAGCCGCTTCAGCACGTCATAGCGCGCCGGATGCTCGGCGGGTAATTGCTGTGCGGCCGCCCAGGCCAAGCCGAAGCACGCCACGGCCCCGTCGTAATCGTGCCGCATATAGGAGCCTTCGCCCATCTTCATAAGTGGCCTCACGGAGCCGCCGGTCAGCAGGCAAGCCAGGCACAGCGCCATCGAAGCATACATGCTAGATTAATAGTACTAATTAATTAGAAAGTCAAGACGCGGCGGCCGAAAAAACATACACTGAGCTTTGGAGCCTCTCATGATACGGCGGATTCTGCCCCTGCTGGCCGCGCTGGCGTTCGCGCTTCCGGCCGATGAAGGGCTGTGGCTGTTCAACCAGTTTCCCCAGGACCAGGTCAAAGAGAAATACGATTACGCGGTGACCGATGCCTTCCTGGAACACCTGCGCCTTGCTTCGGTGACGCTGGGCGCCGGCTCGGGCGCGTGGGTTTCGCCGCATGGGTTGATCGCGACCAACCAGCACCTGGTGGCGGCGTGCGTGAAAGCGCTGCGCCTCGAAGGCGGGTTTTACGCGGCATCTTTCGCTGAAGAGCGGAAATGCCCGGGGCTCGAAGCCAAGGTGCTGGTCCAAATGGAAGACGTCACGCGGCAGGTGAAAAGCGCGGCGCCGGAAACTGCCAAACCAGCCGACGCACTGGCCAAACGGAATGCCGCCATCGCGCGTTTGGAACAAGCCTGCGCGGCCCGCGCCGGCAACTCGTGCAGCGTGGTCCGGCTGCATTCGGGAGAGCGTTACGACCTTTACCAGTACAGAACCTACGGCGATCTGCGGCTGGTATTCGTGCCGGAGCAAGCCATCGCATCGTTTGGCGGCGCTCCCGCCAGCCTGACGTATCCTCGCTACGCCTTCGACGTGGCCTTCCTGCGCGCCTATGCCGATGGCCGGCCGGCCTCCACGCCGCGGTATTTGCAATGGAGCGCCGAAGGGGTCAAGGATGGCGAGTTGGTATTCGCATCCGGCAGCCCGGTTTCCACCTCGCGGCTGGCCACCGCCGCGCAACTCACGTTCTATCGCGATACCGCGCTCCCGGTTACGGTGGCGCGCCTCGAAACGCGCATCGCGGCGCTACGCGGCGTGCCCGGAGCGGCCAACGAAACCGCCCGCCTGGCCGCCGAATACAAGCTGGCCGCCGGCAAGCTCATCGGCTTGCGCGACGATTGGCTCATGCTGCGCAAAACGAACTTCGAAAAGAAACTGCGTAATGCCGTCGAGGCCGATCCCAAACTGGGCACCGCCGGCGGCAAGGTGTGGGACGAAGTCGCCGCGGCTTACAAGAACTGGGCGCCCTTCGAGAAGCCTTACCAGGTGCTTGCCCCGGAGAGCATCCTGACGAACGGAGGCGCGCAACTGGACGAGGCCGCCAAAATTGCGCTCCTCACCGTGTACTTGCAGGAATTGCAGACTTTGGGTGAAAAGGAGGCGCCGCTCAAGGCCATCCTGGCTGGCAAAACGCCGCGCCAGGTTGCCGAGGAACTGGCGCGCATCGGCACCGCCCGCCTGACCGCCGCGCTCGAAGAGCCCGCGCGCAAACTGCGCAAGAAACGCGCCGAGACCATCGAAGCGCTCGAAACTTCGGCCGCCGAGCGCATCGCGCAATACCGTTACAGAGTGTATGGCGCGGCCGATTATCCCGATGCCACCTCCACCTTGCGGCTGACGTTCGGAAGCGTGAAAGCCTATCGCGATCGCACGCAGGCGCCGGTTCCCTACGCCACAACGTTTGGCGGCCTTTACTATCTCGCGGCCGGAAAGCAGGAGGTGTACCAGCCGCCGCAACCATGGATCGAGAGCAAATCCGCGATCGACCTGGTGATGCCGCTCAATTTCGTAAGCACCTGCGACATCACGAGCGGTGCCGCGGGCGGCCCGGTAGTAAACACCAAAGGCGAATTCGTCGGCATCACCTTCGACGGCAACCTGGACAGCATCGCGACCACGTATCTCTATAGCGACGACCTAGCCCGCGCGGTGCACGTGGCTTCACAAGGCGTGCTGGAAGCGCTACGGAAGGTTTACCACGCATCGAATCTGCTGGCGGAATTGGGTGTGGGTGCGGATTCACCGTAAGCTCACCGCACCGAATTGCCTGGAAAAATACAAAAGGTAATTCGCGAACAGCGGAATTCCTTGCGAGTAAGACGCGCAAGAACGAATTTCCTTTCCGCTCAGCCCCGCTATTCCTCCGTTCCGATTGAATACCAGCCGTTCAATGTATACCTATTTCGCTCGCAACGATTATCGCGCCAAGATGACCTCAAACTGGGAAGTTGTACAACTATATGAGCACTCAGACGGCAGAACCAAGAACTGTCTCCTCCGCGGACCTGGTGACGATCGGTTCCTTAGAGGACATTATTCAGCAGCGCGTGGCCGAGGAACGTGCGCGCCTGGAGCGCGAAGCGGGCATCGGCGAGCGCGAGATCCAGCATTTCAAAAGGCCCGCGGAACGCCCGTTTACCAGGGCCGAACGGGCCACCACCACGCTGCTCTTCGGCGGCCTGACCTGGAAACACGAAAAACTGGTGCACGGGGCGCTGGAGGGTTTGGGCTACCGCGCCGAGGCTGTCCCTGTTCCCAACGTGCGGGCTTTTCAAACCGGCAAGGAATACGGTAATAATGGCCAGTGCAATCCGACTTATTTCACGGTCGGCAACCTGGTGCAGTATCTGCAAAGTCTGGAGGCGCGGGGTCTCACCAAGCAGGAGATCATCGACAGCTATGTATTCTTCACCGCCGGCGCGTGCGGGCCGTGCCGATTCGGCATGTACGAAGCCGAATACCGGCTGGCGCTGCGCAATTCCGGGTTCGACGGCTTCCGCGTGCTCCTGTTCCAGCAAGCCGGTGGACTGAGCCAGTCCGACGCGGAAGCCGGCCTGGAGATGAATCTCGATTTCTTCCTGGGAATTTTGAACGCGCTCAACTGCGGCGACGTGATGAACGAAGTCGCTTACGCGCTGCGTCCCTATGAAATCGAAGCCGGCGCCACCGACCGCGTGCTCGACGAGGGTATGGAGTATCTGCACGAAGTATTCCGCCGGAAGCGCCCATGGAAACTCGATGACGGCCTGTCGAAGTACCTGGGCGGCTTCTCCGATACCGCGGAATACGTCGGCAAGTTCGTCCACCAGATCAAGGGCGACGATTACATTCCGGCGCTGCGGCGCTGCCGCGACCGGTTCGATTCGATCGACATCGACCGCCTGCGGGTGAAGCCGATCGTCAAAATCACCGGCGAATTCTGGGCGCAGACCACTGAAGGCGACGGCAACTTCAACATGTTCGCCTTCCTGCAAAAAGAAGGCGCGCAGGTGCTGGTGGAACCGATCGGAACGTGGATCATGTACATGATCCACCAGGTAGTGCAGAAGTACAAAGACCTGAAGGGCCTGGAGGAAGGCGCGGTTGCGCCGCCTTTGTGGCGCTTGGGAACGCGCGCGCGCATCGAGTTCGGGTTTCGCCAGAAAGTGGCCAAGCTGAAGCTGGCGGAGGCGATTTTCAAAAGCGAATACCACAAGATTGTGGATGCGCTGGGCGGCATCGCTCATCACCTGGCCGATCAATACGAGCTGCAGCGCATCGGGCACCCGTTCTACAACTCGCGCGCCGGCGGCGGCGAAGGCCACCTGGAAGTCGCCAAGAACATTTACTACTCGAACAAAGATCTGGCGCACATGGTGCTTTCCTTGAAGCCGTTCGGCTGCATGCCCTCCACGCAATCCGATGGCGCGCAATCGGCGGTGGTGTCGAATTATAAGGACATGATCTACCTGCCGGTGGAAACTTCGGGAGAAGGCGAAATCAACGCGCATAGCCGCGTGCAGATGGCGCTCGGAGAAGCCAAGAACAAGGCGAAAAAGGAATTCGCGGAGGCGTTGCAGGCGACCGGCCTCACGCTCGACCGGTGCAGGGCGTGGGTGGACGCGCATCCGGAATCGCGGCGGCCGCTCTACCAGGTGCCGCATACCCAGGGAGTGGTCGGCGGCGCGGCGAATTTTGTGTATCACATCGCGGAAAGAATGCGGGCGTAGATAGCTCCCCAACGACCGCTATGGAAAAACACTTCCTCATCGGCATGGACGTCGGCTCGACAACGGTGAAATCCGTGGTCATCGATGCCGCCACCGACCGGATCGTGTGGCGAGATTACCAGCGCCACGATACCAAGCAGCCGGAAAAAGTGCTGGAGTTCTGCCAGCGGTTTGAAGATGAAGTGGATGGCTTCCGCGGCGCGCCCTCCCGCATGTTCCTCACCGGATCGGGCGGCAACGGGCTCACGAAATTCCTGGGTGGCAAGTTCGTGCAGGAAGTCAACGCGGTTTCGCTGGCCGTGGAGCGTCTCTATCCGGAGTGCGGTTCGGTCATCGAACTGGGCGGCCAGGACGCCAAGATCATCATCTTCAAAAAAGACCCAGAGACCGGCCGCAAGAAGAAAATTCCCTCCATGAACGATAAGTGCGCCGGCGGCACGGGCGCGGTCATCGACAAGATCAACGCCAAGCTGCGCATCCCCTCCGAACAGCTTTGCCAGATGGGTTACAAGGGCCTCAAGCTGCACCCGGTTGCCGGCAAGTGCGGCGTCTTCGCCGAAACCGATATCAACGGCTTGCAGAAAATGGGCGTACCGCCCGATGAGCTGATGGCGTCGTTGTTCGAAGCCATCGTGATGCAGAACCTCTCGGTGCTGACGCGCGGCAATACGTTGCAGCCCGTGGTGCTGCTGCTCGGCGGCCCCAACTGTTACATCCAGGGCATGCGCGATTGCTGGAAGGCGAACATCCCGCGTATCTGGGAAGAGCGCAACACGCCGCTGCCCGCCGGCGCCGTGCCCGAGGATCTTATTCAGACGCCCGATAACGCGCAGTACTTCGCCGCCATCGGTTCGGTGGAATTCGGCAAAACGGAAGACGAAACCGTCGGGCAATACACGGGCTGGGATCGGCTCGAATGGTACGTCAACGTGGGCCGCGACGAAGAGAAAGCCAAACGCGGCGGCACGGGCGGTTTGGCAAAAGACGAAGAAGATCTGGCGGCGTTCAAAAGGAAGTATCGCCCCAAGAAATTCGTTCCCGCGACGTTCCAGCCGGGCGATGCGGTCGAGGGTTTCGTGGGCATCGATGGCGGGTCCACTTCCACCAAGGCGGTCCTGATTTCCAAGGACCACAAGCGCCGCATTCTGGCCAAGACGTATCAGCTCTCCAAGGGCAATCCGATTGAAGATACCGTGGAGGTGCTCGAAAAGCTGGATCGCCAGATCCGCGAGCAAGGCGTGGATCTGAAGATTCTCGGCGTCGGCACCACCGGCTATGCCAAGGACATCCTGAAAGATGTGGTCGGTGCCGATGCCGCGCTGGTTGAAACCGTGGCCCACACCGAGGCCGGGTTGCACTTCTACGACAACGTGGATGTGATCTGCGACGTGGGCGGCCAGGACATCAAGATCATCATCCTGAAGAACGGCCGCGTGAAAGATTTCAAGCTCAACACGCAGTGTTCGGCCGGCAACGGTTACTTTTTGCAATCCACCGCGCAGGGTTTCAACGTGCCGGTGGAGCAGTATGCCGACACGGCTTTCGGCGCGCACGGCTTTCCGCAATTCGGTTACGGCTGCGCGGTTTTCATGCAGTCCGATATCGTCGATTTCCAGCGCCAGGGATGGAAGCCGGAGGAGATCATGGCGGGCCTGTGCAACGTGCTGCCCAAGAACATCTGGCTCTACGTTTCGCAGATCCCGAATCTTTCGGCCATCGGCACGCGCTTCCTGTTGCAGGGCGGCACGCAGTACAACCTGGCGGCGGTGAAAGCGCAGGTGGATTTCATCGAATCGCGCTTCAAGGGAAAAGACAAGCCGGCGGAAGTCATCGTCCACGAACATTGCGGCGAAGCCGGCGCCATCGGCGCGGCCCTCGAAGCCGGACGGCTCTGGGATAATGGGCGCCAATCCACATTCATCGGCCTGGAAGCTTGCCGGCACATCGCGTACAAGACCACGCGCAACGAATCCACGCGCTGCTATTTCTGCAAGAACAAGTGCCTGCGCACGTTCATCGACGTCAAGACCACGTTCCTCAACCCCACGTATAAGCCCCCGGCGAAGACCAAGGTGCCGCTCGAAGCGGGCGCGCAACGCCTGATCATCGCCACCTGCGAAAAAGGCACGGTGGAGAACATCGACGAGATGCGGCAGATCAAAGGCTCTCTCGACAAGGTGAAAAAGGCCAACCCCAACTTCGTCGAGATGGCCGCCAAGGCTGTGTTCCGCGTACCGGATATGCCGTTGGTAGCGGATGCGCCGCCGAAATTCCAGTTGACGGCCGCGCAAAAGAAACGCGCCGCGCTCCTCAAACAACGCGCGGCGCTGCGCATCGGCATACCGCGCGTGCTCAACATGTATTCGCAGACGCCGGTGTTCACGGGGTACTTCGTCTCGCTCGGCATCCAGGCGGAGAACATCGTCTATTCCGATTACACCAGCGAGGAACTGTACAAAGAAGGCGCCAAGCGCGGCGCCATCGACCCGTGCTTTCCTTCGAAGCTCGGGATTCCGCACGTGCACAACCTGCTCTACAAGGCGCATGCCAAGAAGCCGCTCGACATCATTTTCTTCCCCATGATCGATTGCCTAACCAGCGACTTGCACGCCACGCAGGCCAGCCGCTCCTGCCCGACGGTGGCGAGCACACCGGAAGCCGTAAAAGCCGCCTTCACCAAGGAAGGCGACCTGTTCCAGGAGAAAGGCGTGCGGTTCCTCGACACGTTCGTCAATATTTCGAAGCCCGATGTTTTCGAGCGGCAGATGTACGAACAGTTTCAGGACATCCTGGGGCTATCGCCCGAAGAGAACCACCGCGCCATCGAGCAGGGCTACCGCGCGCTCGACCAATTCAACAACGTCACCATGCGCGCCGCGGCCCGCGAGGCTCTGGAAGAACTGGAGCGCGAAGACAAGCTGGGCGTGGTGCTGCTGGGGCGCCCCTATCACAACGACCCCGGCGTGAACCACGAGATCCTGGAAGAATTCCAGAAGCTCGGATACCCGGTGTTTACCGAGGATTGCCTGCCGATCGACGACGATATCGTGTGGCGACTGTTCGGCGACGAAGTGCTGGCCGGCGAGATTCCGCATCCCATGGCAATCACGGACGTCTGGAAGAATTCCTACAGCGAGAACACGAGCCGTAAAATCTGGGCAGCCAAATACGTGGCGCGCCATCCCAACCTGGTGGCGCTCGAGCTATCGAGCTTCAAGTGCGGCCACGACGCGCCGATTTACACGGTGGTGGAAGAGATCGTGGAGCACTCGGGGACGCCGTATTTCTGCTTCAAGGATATCGATGAGAACAAGCCTACGGGGTCGATCAAGATTCGCGTCGAAACGATCGGCTATTTTCTGAAGCGATACCGCGACGACATGATTCGCAATAAGCACAAGGCCGGAACGATCGAGGAGCAGCTTCGCGAGTTCGAAGCGCGGCTGCGGCGCCAGATGCTACGCGAAAAACTGGATGGGCTGGCGGATGCTTTCGAAAGCGGAGCCATGCCGCAGATCCACGTGAGCGTGGGCGCTCTGGCGGCCACGGCGCGGCAGGCGGAGAGAGTGTCGGGAGATTAGCGCGGTTTCCGCAACCACAGATAACAATGATTGCCGATCCGGCCGGCGCCCGCCGAGCGCAGGAACAGCAGATCCAGATAGCGCAAAGGGAATAACAACCACCCCAGGATGCCATGCGCTGCCATTCGCCAGGCCCGCCAGGGAAACAGCAGCTTGGCGTATTCAATCCCGAATATCAATAGAGTGGCGGTGGGCCCGGTGCGCCAGCCCTCCGCGACCGGCTGCAACCCGCGAGCGAGCTCGCGCAGCCCATCCAGCGTGAATCGCCGGTAGTCTTTGGGATATTCGTGGAACGGATGGCAAAAGGGCGCTACGAGGTGCACATAGCCGCCCGGCGCGAGCACCCTGCGAATCTCGTCCATGACTCGCCGCGGATCGCGCACATGCTCGAGCACCGCGTCGCACTCCACGCGCGTGAATCGATCGTCCGGAAAAGGAAGCGCCTCGGCGTCCGCCGCCACGTCCACTCCCTCCATCGGAAACAGGTCGAGGTTGATGTAGCCGGGCACGCGCCGGCCGGCGCCGCCGATATAGAGGTTCCAGCGTCCCAGGGGAAAGTCTTTGGGTTCGGCGGGGTTCATTACGAAGAGAAACGGCGGCTCGAGTAGCCGGCGCAGCCGGTCCTGCCATCTCGTCGAGTTGCGCCGCCGGTAGACTTCGCCGAGCGGCTCGGTTCCCTTCGTCACCTACTCCACTTCATAGTGCGCGAGAACCTCCGCCCAGCGGTTCTGCGCTTTCAGGAGAATCTCGATGACTTCGCGCACGGCGCCTTCGCCGCCTGCCGCCTGCGTCACGTAGTGCGCCACACGTTTGACTTCGGGGCGGGCATTAGCGGTGGCGATCGCCAGGCCCACCCGCCGCATGATCACCACGTCGGTGAAATCGTCGCCTATGTAGGCCACTTCGCTGGAATCGATTTTGGCGTCGGCCATAATCTCCTCCAAAATAGGGATCTTTTCGGTGTGTCCCTGGTAGACGTAGGCCATCTTGCATTGCCGCGCGCGCTCTTCGGTAGCGGGCGATACGCGGCCGCTGATGACACCCGATTTGATGCCCTTGGTACTCAGCCATTGCAGACTGATGCCGTCCTGCGAATCGAAGCCTTTCGTCTCGACCATTTTCCCGTCGGGACCGGGAACGTTGTAGAGCTTGCCATTCGTCAGGACGCCATCGACGTCCATGAGCAGCAGCTTGGTCTTGGCCGCGAGGGCCACGACCCGTTCGGGACTAAGCATTGTACTGGCCGGCGGCCACCGATCCGCCCTTGCCGGTCCAGTTGGTATGGAAGAACTGCCCGCGCGGTTTATCGATCCGCTCGTAGGTGTGGGCGCCGAAGTAGTCGCGCTGCGCCTGCAGCAGGTTGGCCGGCAGCCGCGCGCTGCGGTAGCCGTCGAAGAACGAAAGCGCCGTGGTGAACGCGGGCACCGGAACGCCCGCCTCCACGGCCTTGGCCACCACGCGGCGCCAGGAGGGCTGGCAGCGATCGAGCACACCACGGAAGTAGCCGTCGAGCAGCAGGTTGCTCAGGGTCGAATTGCGGTCGAAGGCTTCTTTGATCTTGCCCAGGAACGCGGAACGGATGATGCAGCCGGCGCGCCACACCAGCGCGATGCCGCCGTAATTGAGGTTCCACTTGAATTCCTTGGCCGCTTCCCGCATCAGCATGAACCCCTGCGCGTAGGAGACGATCTTGGAAGCCAGCAGCGCCTGGCGGATATCTTCGATGAAAGCCGCGCGGTCGCCTTCGAATTTGAATTTCGGCCCGCTGAGGATTTTCGAGGCCTCCACGCGGTCCTCCTTCATGGCGCTCAGGCAGCGCGCGAAGACCGCTTCGCCGATTAGCGTTACCGGCATGCCGAGATCGAGCGAGGCCTCGCTGGTCCACTTGCCGGTGCCCTTCTGGCCGGCGGTGTCGAGGATCTTGTCCAGCACGTACTCGCCGTTTTCGGCTTTGTATCCCAGGATGTCGCGCGTGATCTCGATCAGGTAGCTATCGAGTTCGCCTTTGTTCCACTCGGTTAAGACGGCGTGCATCTCCTGATTGCTCAAACCCAGCCCTTCCTTCATGAGCTGGTAGGCTTCGCAGATGAGCTGCATGTCGCCGTACTCGATCCCGTTGTGGACCATTTTCACGAAATGACCCGCGCCGTTTTCGCCGATCCATTCGCAGCATGGTTCTTTGGCCGGCGTCTTGGCGCAAATGGCCTGGAAAATATTCTTCACGAGCGGCCACGCATTGGGGCTGCCGCCGGGCATCATGGATGGGCCGAAGCGCGCGCCCTCCTCGCCGCCGGAAACGCCCGTGCCGACATACAGCATACCCTTGCTTTCCAGGTAGGCGGTGCGGCGGATGGTATCGGGAAAATGGGAGTTGCCGCCGTCGATAATCAGGTCGCCCGGTTCCAGATGCGGGAGCAGCGTTTCGATAAAATCGTCCACTGCCTTGCCGGCCTTCACCATCAGCATGATTTTCCGCGGCCGCTTCAGCAGGCCGATCATTTCTTCGACGGAATGAGCGCCCAGGATGGTCTTGCGCCCCTTGGCCGCATCCTTCAGGAACTCATCGACCTTGGACACGGTGCGGTTATACGCGACGACGGTGTACCCGTGGTCATTCATATTCAGAATCAGGTTTTGGCCCATCACGGCCAGCCCGATCAACGCAATATCGGCTGTAGGTTCCATAGTTTTTGGCTCGCAAACAGGAGGGTTGTAGGCGAATCTCTCTTATAACATGTGGCGGGGCGAAACGCCCGACTCGGGCACTAAGCCGCCAGTAAGGGCGCTAGAGAACCCCGGAATCGGGCGGTCTTCTCCAGGATCTCCATGGAACACCCGAGCAGGGAAAAGGCGGAAGCCAAGTGGCGGATGGAGGGCAAGTCCTCGTCTTCCTCCGACCAGAATTCGGCCAGGTAGAGCGCGGCGGTCCCAGCGAGCGACGAATTGGCGGGCCGATGGTGCAAGGACACAGCTTCCACCATTGTCTGGGGGAAAAGCCAGGAGACGAGCAGTTCGGCGCCGATTTCGGCATGACTCTTGCCGAAGAGCAGCCGTTCCACGTAGGCGGCAGGGCAGCCGCCCTCGACGAGGCGGGCATGCGCATCCATAATCTGCCGGCCCTGACTGGGCAGGGCGACGCGTCCAACATCGTGCATCAGGCCCAGCAGCAGCGCTTCACCGGGCGGCAGACAATCGGTGGCGCAGGCCAGCCCCTGACAGAAGCGTGAAATGGCGAGCGAGTGTTTCCACACGGCGAGCAACCCGGCGGAGAGAAACATGGGGCGCAGCGCCAGTGCCATGAGCAGATCGCGGGTGATGTCCGTTCCCAGGAAACCTACGGCTTCGGGGATGGAACGGACGGGATTGGCGCGGCCGTAGAGCGCCGAATTGGCGGCCTTGATCAGGTTGCCGGCCAGGATGGGGTCGCGGCCGGCCAGGGCGGCCAGCGAATCGAAGTCGTGCTCTTTAGTGGTCAGGGTTTGGAGAACATCCTTGGCGGCCACGGCTTGCACGGGAAAATCCCAGATCTGGTTGGCGAAGATGGAAGAGGTTCCAGGGAAGGCTTTGGCGCCAGCTTCGACCACATCGGGACTGAACATGCCGCGCAGCCCGGCCAATTCCTCCCATATTGCGGGCATGGGCTTGGGTTCGAGCAGACAGTGCTCGATGCGGTCATCCAGCAAATCGCTTAGGGTCAGTATTTCGGCCATTTTGCGGATACTGAGGTCAGGTTCGCGGCTCACGATGCCGTGAAAACCCCAAAGGGCGATCACCCTCTCTCTGGGGGTGTCGCCATGGCGGACCTTGGCGGTGACCTTGGAGAGATCCTGCAGCAGGCGATCGAGCGGCGACGGTTGGGAGGGGGGCTGGCCCGCCTGGCGAAGACGGGCGGATCGATCGAACATGGCCGCAAAAGACCGCGCCAGCGGAAGATAGCGAGCGATCTCGTGGGCCACGGCAGCGACCCGGCGCGAAGGGGCCGCCAGGGTGGGATCGGCGGCAACCGAAGGGACAGTTCCGGTTTGCGGAAGGTGCGAGGTCATAGGATGTCGGCTCGATGCTGCTTATCGGCCGAATGTGGAAAAACTTGAACGGCCCGCTCTACAATACCCGTGCGACTACCAGCGTCATATCGTCATGCTGCGGCGCGCCGGCGGCGAATCGGTCCGCGCATTCCAGAATCCGCGCAATGGCTAGGTCCGGAGCCAAGCCTTCGCAGGCGCGCGCGGCGGCCAGCAAAGAGTCTTCTCCCCATTCCTCCTCGGCGGGGTTTTCGGCCTCGCTGATGCCGTCGGTGAAGAGCAACAGAAGATCGCCCAGCTGCAAATCGATCTCGGCCTGTAGATAGCGTGAAACGCGGAAGAGGCCGACGGGCGGCCCCCCGGTTTCGAGGCGCAGCACTTCGCCGCCGCGCAGCACCATGGGCGGGTTGTGGCCGGCATTGGTGTAGATCAGGCGGCGCGTGGGCGGGTCGAACCGGGCGTAAAAGAAAGTGGCATAGCGGTTTTCGGCGGAGGCATCGAAGACCAGGCGATTGACGGCGTCAATCAGCTCGGCCACGTTGCCTGCCGCCTGGGATTGGCCGCGCACCGAGGCCTGCAAGCTGGCCATGAGGAGTGCGGCGGGCACGCCCTTGCCCGAAACATCGCCGATGGCAATCCCCAGCCGGCCGCCGGCCAGGGCCAGAAAATCGTAGTAATCGCCGCCGACGCCGCGAGCGGGGCGGCAGTGGCCGGCGTAGCTGAGCGCGGGAACTTCGGGAAGGATCTGCGGGAAGAGCCGCTGCTGCACTTCGCTGGCGATCTCGATCTCGCGGTGGAGCAATTCGCGCTGCGCCATCTCGGCGGCAATGGCCGCGGAAAGACGGCTGTTTTCGAGCGCTAAACCGGTCTGCGCGGCCACGGTGCGCAGCAGGCGCGTGTCGCTCGAAGAGTAGGGCTCCTCGGATTTCTTGGGGCCCAAGCTAATGAATCCCAGCAGCTCCTTTTGCGAGGCCAGCGGCAACAGCAGTTCGGAACCGATCTCCGGCAAAACGTGTTTGAAGGGCTCGCGGCCGCGGCGTAACTGCTGCAGGGGTGCGGAATCGGCGGGGATAGCAACATCCAAAGGGAGGGCGTAACCGGCGGCCAGAGCGGGACGAAAAACGTCACCCTCGGCGAGGAACACGGCGATACGTTCCACGTGCAGGGATTCGGAAATCTTGCGCACCACGGTCTCCAGCAGGGAATTCTTATCGAGAATCGTGCGCACCTGTTCGCCGAGGTCGCTGAGGATCTGTTCCGAATTGTAAGCTTCGCGAAAGAAGCGGCGGTCCACCCAGCGGCTTAAACGCTCGGCCAAACGGCGCAGCATGAAGACCAAAATGACACCCGAGGCGATGAGCGTGATTCGTCCCGGCCGGTTCACAGCGGGCGCGCCCGCGTAAGAAATGGCGACGAGGAGAATGCCGGTGGTGAGAACGATCTGGGCGGCGCGAACGCCGCGGCGGGCGAGAGCATATTGGATGCCCTGGCGAATCACCACGCGAACGTCCATGGCGCGCTCCACCACGATGACGTAAGCGAGGGTCAGAGGGAACAGACCCATGAGGGTCAGCATGATGGGCTCCAGAACGCCCGATGGCTGGCGGTGGTACGCGACCGCCATGAAAATCCAGACCAGGAACGCGGGAGTCATGGCTAGGCTGGCGCCCATGTAAAGCAGTTGCAGACGGCGGCGATCGTCCGCGCTCTCCGCCGGATCGCGATACTTGATGCCGAGGGGGACAAAAAACAACGCGCACGTGATGAAGAGTAGGACGATCTGGATCCACTCCGGCACCTCGACGGGAAAGAGGCGCGCGGCGAGGTTGTAATCGGCCACCTGGAGGGAATCGCGCAAGCCATCCCAGAGAGCGGTGGCGGCGAGAGGAGCGAGGAAGATCCACTTGATCCAGGGGGCGCGGCGGTCGAGCTCGAAGCGCCGCGGGAAATAGATGCCGAACAGCATCATGCATGCGCCCCAGGCGCGCAAATCCAGTTCGCGAAAAAAAATGCCGGGCATGGCGATGGCGAGCGGCCAAGCGCGCAGATCGAGCCAATCGGAGCGAGCGAGCTGACTGAAGCCAAGAAGGAGCCCGAGCAACAACCACGCCCGGAAGTCGCCAATGCGAACGCCCGTCACCCAGAAACCCAAGACGATAGAGAGCCAGGGGATCAAGAGCCAGTTGATGACGGCAACGGCGCTGCCGACTCCCAGATCGGCGCGACCCAGAAAAATGCGGAGCTGGATTGGCCGGCCATCGCGCTCGACGGTCACCGGCAGTATTTCGCCGGGGTGGCGCGCCGCGAGCGGCCGGGCGAGATCGGCGCGTCCGTGAGGAACGCGGCCATCGATCGAGACCGCACGGTCGCCGATGCGCATGCCGGCGCTCGAGGCCGAAGCGTCCACCCACACAACGGCGGGCCAGGGCGAGCCCATGGCGAAGGGTCTTTCGGGATAAGTGCCCTGCAGGCAGCGAACCGCGTCCATGGTGAAGGGGATCTGACTAGCCAAGGTGACGAGAAGCACGAGACCGAGCAGGGTCACATTGCGAATGAGGACGGCTCTGGGGAGCATGGGCTTAACCGATTGTAAAGGATTGCACGGAGGTGGCTACGCGGGGGGAAGGGACAGCTCGAATTTGTAGCGAAAGCGGCGCGAATTGTCGATGTAGCGGAGCCAGTCCGGCTGAAAACAATAGAGGGTGCTGGCGGAGATTGCGGCCACAAAGACCTTGCCCAGATGGAAACGCGTGGTATAGGTTTTGGCTATGGCTCGACGCAGCGCGGCGTCGGAGACAACCGATACGGCGCCCATCATTTGCACGCCGCGGATCTCTTTCCAGTCCGCTGTGCACCGGAACACGGTGACGGCGGAGCGCGGGTTGCGCTTGAGATTGCGGCTATGCGCGCTGGCGGAAGAAGAGAACCAAAAAAGACGCAAGCCGTCTTGCGGCAGATAGAAGAGCGGCGTTACGCGCGACAGACCTTCTTTGCTCACCGTGGCCAGAGCCAAAGTGGTCTCGGTCTCGAGAAAACGGGCCACTTTTTCCAGTCTTTTGGAATTTCGTTCCATGGGGCGTAGCGGTGCGCTGGCAACTTGCGGAAAAAGCCTTTAGGCCGCCGATGAACGCCGATCGAAACAGTGAAGTTATCCGCGTTCATCTGCGTTCATCCGCGGCCTGAAATAGGGTTTTCCGCATCCTGCTAGGCGATCGCCGCTTTCATTTCCTCCAATCGCACCGGCCGGTGTTCCTCATACGACTTGCGGGCCGCGAGGCCCAATACCACCGGTATGCGGCCGTCTTCGCCATTCACGGGCGTGGGCGTGTCGTGGATCACGGCTTCGGCAAACGCGCGCAATTCCGCGGCGAAGCTTTCGCGGTAGCGTTCCATGAAAAAGTTGAGCGGCAGGTCGGTGCGCACTTCGTAGCCGGTGCTCACCACGGCCTGGTTCGGATAACAGTTCTCCGTGGCGATTTTGCCGCGGCTCCCCAAGATCTCGACGCGCTGATCGTACCCGTAAGCCGCCTGCCGGCAATTATCGATGGTCCCGATGGCGCCGTTGCGGAAGCGCAACACGATGACGGCGGTATCCAGGTCGCCGGCGGCACCAATCTCGGGATCGACCATGACGCCGCCGGAGACAAAAATCTCCTCCACTTCGTCGGCCATCAGGTAGCGGGCCATGTCGAAATCGTGGATGGTCATATCGAGGAACATGCCGCCCGAGACTTTGACGTAAGAGAGGGGCGGCGGGGCGGGATCGCGGCTGACGATGTGCATGAGCCGCGGAGTTCCGATTTCGCCGGTCGTTACGGCCCGCTTCACGCGCGCGAAATTCGCGTCGAAACGGCGGTTGAAGCCGATTTGCAGTTTCACGCCGGCGGCGGCCACGGCTTCGAGGGCGGAATCGATCCTGGCCAGATCGAGGGCAATGGGTTTCTCGCAGAAGATCTGCTTGCCGGCGCGGGCGGCGGCGGCAATCAGCCCGGCGTGGGTGTCGGTGGAGGAGCAGATCAGCACCGCCTCCACGCGCGGATCGGCCAGGATCTCGTCGCTCGAGGGAGCCACGTTGGGGATTCCGCAACGCTCCGCCAATTGGACGGCGGCCTCGCGGTTGATGTCCGTTATGGAGACGATCTCGACATCGGGGAGGGCGAAAGCCACGGTCTCCGCGTGCACCTTGCCGATTCTTCCCGCTCCGACGATGCCCACATGCAGTTTATTCATAAGTCACCAGTAAAACTCGATTCGATGGACCGCAAGTATTCCCGATTGCGCCGCGCGCTTTCGCGTGGCTCGCCCATACCGGGCAGCACATCCTGTTCGACGAGTACGTAGCCATCGTAGCGCCGCCAGGCGAGCCAGCGCAGCACAGCCGGAAAATCCACCGCGCCCTGGCCCAGCTCGCAGAACAATCCGTGCCGCAACGCCGTGAAATAATCCCACCCCTCGGCTCGCGCTTGGGCGGCAACGGCGGGGTCGCAATCTTTGAAATGCACGTACCAGACGCGGCTCGCGTAACGCGTGAGCGCATCCACCACGCAGGCGTGGCCGGCGCCATAGGTGAAATGGCCGGTATCGAAAACCAGGCCGACGGTTTGGGAATCGGTTAGATCGAGGAAGCGGGCGATCTCTTCCGGCGTTTCCACATACCCGGCGCAGTGATGATGGAAAACCGTGCGCAGGCCGGTCTCGCGCATAACGGCCCGCGCGATGAGATTGGCACCCGCCGCGAAGATGCTCCATTCCGCGGCGTTCAATCCCGCGGCGGGCGGAATGCGTCCCGCCAGGCGAGTACGTTCGAGATCGGCGCCGTTATCGTCGGCAAGCACCAGAAACGGTTGCGGAGTGGACGCTACCGATGCCAGCAGCCGGGCGGTGCGCAGGGCGGCCGCGAGGCCGGGTTCGTGCGCGCTTTCGCGCTTCAGGGCCACCGGCACAAAAGCACCCAGCATGGTTATGCCGCGGCGCTGGAGCTCGGCTTGGAGCAAGGCGGGATCGGTGGGCATGTAACCCCAATCGCCCAATTCGGTGCCGGTGTAGCCGGTGGCGGCCAGCTCATCCAACATTCGGGAATAGCCAATCTGTTCGCCCTTGGCCTGCTCGAACTCCAGCGTGCCCCAGGAACAGGGGGCATTTCCAACCATAAGCTTCGCCATACCAATCTCCCTCTTCACAAATGGCAGCGCTGGTTGCGGCGGGCTTCCACGTAGCGGGCCCGCGACTCCCTCACGCTCTCCATTTCGGAAACTTCCGCCACCTCCACATCCCACCAGGATTCGTATCCCGGCACGCGCGCCTCGCGTTCGGTCTCGATTACAATCACGGTGGTACGGTCGAGGCCCTTGGCCTTTTCCAGAGCTTCGCGCAGTTCCGCGATGCCGTGAGCGCGGATGGCATGCGCGCCCAGACTGCGCGCGTTGAGCTCATAATCCACGGGCAGGAAGGCGCCATCCAACTCTCCGGACTCGGCGCGCGCGCGGTACACCGTGCCGAAACCGTGCTGCCCCAGCGACTGGCTCAAGCCGCCGATCGAGGCGAATCCGTGATTCTCCACCAGCACGATAATGAGTTTCACGCCTTCCTGGACGGCGGTGACGATCTCGCCGGGATGCATCAGGTAGGTGCCGTCGCCCAGGAACACATAGACCTGGCGCGTGGGATCGGCCAGCTTGGCGCCGATGGCGCCGGGGATTTCATAGCCCATGCAGGAATAGCCGTATTCCATGTGGTAGCCGTTGGGCGTGCGGGTGCGCCATAACTTGTGCAGGTCGCCGGGATGGCTGCCGGCGGCGGAAAGCAGGATGTCGCGCGGGCCGGCAGCTTCCCACAGGGTGCCGATGACCTCGCTTTGCGCCGGCAAGGGGGCGAGTCCCAAATGGAAGAGGCGATCGATTTCCGTTTCCCACTCCTGCTTCAAATTGCGAACCAGCGCGGCCCAGGCGTCTTCCACTGAGTAGCCGGCGAGCGCGGCCGTGAGGCGTTCGAGAGCCACGCGGGCATCCGCCACCAAAGGAATGGCGGACACTTTCAAGGCATCGAATTCCGCGGTGTTGATGTTGACGAAGCGCACGGCGGGGTTCTGAAAGGCGGTCATGGAAGCGGTGGTGAAATCGGAATAGCGCGTGCCCACGCCGATCGCCAGGTCGGCATCGTGAGCCAGGCGGTTGGCGGCCAAGGTGCCCGTAGCTCCCACAGCGCCCACCGACTGCGGGTGATCGTAAGGCAACGAGCCTTTGCCTGCTTGCGTTTCGGCAACGGGGATGCCGGTGGAAGCCGCGAAGCTGGCCAGCGCCTCGGTAGCTTCGCTGAACAGCACGCCGCCGCCCGCGATCAAAACCGGTTTCCGGGCGGCGCGGATGGCGGTGACGGCACGCGCGAAACTCGCGGTATCCGGCTCGGGACGCCGAATTAACCACACCCGCTTGCGCAGCAGCTCTTCGGGGTAATCCCAGGCTTCCGCCTGGACGTCTTGCGGCAGGGCGAGCGTAACCGCGCCGCAATCGGAAGGCGAGGTGAGCACGCGCATGGCCTCGGGCAGCGCCGCGATCAATTGCTCGGGACGGTAAATGCGGTCCCAGTACCGCGACACCGGCTTAAAACAATCGTTCACTCCGATGTCTTGGGTGGAGGGCGATTCGAGTTGTTGCAGCACGGGCGCGACGTTGCGGCGCGCGAAAATATCACCGGGCAAGAGCAGCACCGGGAGACGATTGATGGTGGCCAGAGCCGCGCCGGTGATCATGTTGGTGGCGCCGGGGCCGATGGAGGATGTACACGCGAACGTGCGCAGGCGGTTCGAGGTTTTGGCGTATCCCGCGGCCATGTGCACGGCGGCCTGCTCATTGCGAACCGGGATGTAGCGGAAATCCGGATTCTGCTGCAAAGCCTGTCCGATGCCCGCCACGTTGCCGTGGCCGAAAATGCCCAGCACGCCGCCGAAGAAACGGTGCTCGACGCCATCCCGTTCGACATACTGATTCTTCAGGAAGGCGATGAGCGCCTGGGCCATTGTGAGTTTTCGCGTCGTCACGTCATCTCCTTTCACGCGCAGAGACACGCCGTCAAGCGATCCATGCCGCTCTCCCGTACGTCAGGCAGGGACGCAAGGGCTTGCTCGACGGTCCAGCCTTCATGGACGATTCCGCCGGCGGCTTCGGCCACGGCCAGCGGGTCTTCCGGTCCGGGGTAGAGAACGTTGCGGCCCACCAGGGCTCCGCGCACATTCGGGCCGGCGTGGAGCGCCGCCTCGAGTTGCCGCAGGAACGGCGCGGGATCGCCGGCGGATTCGCCACCCAGCAGAAGAACCGGCAAAGTGGTGGCGCGCGCGACTTTCCCGTAGTCTTCGCAGTACGGCAACTTGAGCCACAGATAACGGCTGCTATCGCCGAGCGCCGATGCCACGCCCGCCAGGCGCGCCAAAGCTTCGGCGGTTTTCACCACCGTGTATCCCTTGTCGGTCCGCGTTACGGGCAGCGGCTCGAGAAACACCGGCAGGCGCAATGCGTTGCACGCACTAATGGCGTCCGCGCTCGCCAGCATGGTTTTCAGCGAAGCGGCATCGTGGGGATCCACGCGGAGCAAGATCTTGGCTCCATCCAAATGCCAGGCCTGGCAAGCGGCCGGAGTCGCGCCGGTCATGGGATCGTCCAACTCCCAACAGCAATTCGCCAGGCCTCCCCGGTTGAGGCTCGCGATCAGCAGTTTGTTATCGAGCAGCGGCGGGGCCCCAGCGGCGCGGAGAAAGCCATCGATCGAAAGCAGATCTTCCAGGATATCCATGGTGGCCATGACGCCATCCACACGGGCGCCGGAGAGCACGCGCAGGATGCGGGCCAGGTAATCGCCCCGGTCGGCCATGGCCAAAACATTTTCCCCCACTTTTGTTACATTGCGCGCGGGGTGATCGGCGGCCAGGAGATTGAGCTTTCCGGCGGGCGCCGGGTGCGGGCGGCGAACGCGCTGGAGCGCGGCGCGCAGGGGGAACTCCGGATCGCCTACGCGAGTGTGGGTGAGGCGGGCCACGAGCGCGCCGGGAAGGAATTTATCGCTCGTAAACATGAAGGCCCTCGTTGTGCCGCGCGCGAACCATGGCTTCCACTTCGGCGAGCGTGGGCATGGCTTCCGAACAGCTCAGGCGGCTGACCACAATGGCCGCCGCGGCGTTTCCGTAGTGCAGGCATTCTTCCAGCGGTTTGGCCGCCAATAACCCGTAGAGAAAGCCGGAGGCGAAACCATCGCCGGCGCCGATGGTGGAAACCACTTCGACCGCGTACGGCGGCAGGAATACCGGCGCACCGCGCTGCCACACGCGCGTGCCTTGCTCGCCCAGTTTGCTGACCAGCAAGGGAACGCGCTCGCGCAGGATTTCCGTGGCGCGTTCCAGATTTTCTTCGCCCGCGACCAGGCGCAATTCGAGCGGATTGCCGATCAACACATCGAGGAAAGGCAACGTCAGGCGCACCGCCAGCCCGGCCGTTGCGGGGTCGGGCCACGACATGGCGCGGTAGTCCACGTCGAACACCACGCGGCACCCGGCGCGGCGCGCGCGCTCGAGGGCCAGGTAAGTGGATTCGCGCGAGGGCGAGGCGCACAACGACGTGCCATTAGTGATGAACATGCCGCGTCCGGCGATGTAGTCCAGGTCCCCGGCGGTGACGCGCAGCATGGTATCCACGGCGTCATGGCGGTAAAAAACCTGCGGGAAGCGATCGGGCGGCGACACCTCGGTGAGACAAAGCGAGGGCAAGTAGCCGGGGGCGCGGTGCACGTGGCTGGTATCCACCTTCTCGGCGTTCAGAAACTCGATCAGAAAGTCGCTCAGGCTATCGGCGCCCAGGCAGCTCACCATGCCCACGCGGGCTCCCAGGCGAGCGAGCCCTACCGCCATGTTGGCGCTGCTGCCGCCGAGGTAGCGCGAGAAGCGCCGCACGGCGGGCAGCTTTACATGCGGCTCCTCCGAATAGAGGTCGTAACCGATGCGTCCGAGAATGGTGACGTCCACTGGGTTGCTTCTCCTTTATACGATCGGCAGGCGCGGGTCTTTCTCCCGCCACTCGCCGCGCACCCAGGCGTAGTCGGGATCGTCGGAAGCGGCCATGGACCGCGCCGATCCGGCCAGGGCGTTGAGATAGTAGACATCGTAGCCGTGCGCCGCCACTACCGGATGATAGCCTTCGGGCACCAGCACCAGCTCGCCGTCGCGCACGGTGAGGGTCTCGTCGATGCGCCGGTCGGCCGTATACACCTTCTGAATGGCATAGCCCTCGGGACGGCGGATGCGGTAATAGTAGATTTCCTCGAGGTCCACTTCATGCGGCGGGTTGTCGACGTCGTGCTTATGGGGAGGGTAGCTCGACCAGTTGCCAGCGGGCGTGTAAACCTCCACGACGAGCAGACGGTGGGCGGGAAACTCCGGCGGGACGATGTGGTGGATCTGGCGCGTGGCGTTGCCGCCGCCGCGAATCTCCACCCGCACTTCGCCGGGCGCTATCAGGCGGGGCGCGTGTACCTCTTCGGCTTCGGCATAGCACAAGGCCATGTCACAGGGTGTTTCGGCACGGATGCGGAAGCTGGTATCGCGCGGCAGGTAGAGCGCGTAAGGGCGGCCATCGAAGACATGCGCGCGCTCTCCGATGTTGCGCCAGGCGCCCCTGGAAGAGTCGACGGACAAGCGCCCGCCAAACACCACGATGGCCAGCTCGCAGCCGGTGGTTGCCGCTTCGTGATCTTCCTCGACGCCCAACCTCACGTTTTCAAAGCTCAGGTACTCGTAGCCGAAATTCTCGGTGCGGCCTGTAAACCGGCCCGGTTTCACCAACAGTCGGGTATTCATGGGTTCTCTTTCGGACTGGCCGTGGACTGGCGCACGATCAGTTGTCCCTCGACTCTCAGGTTGTGAGTACAATGCGGTCCGTCGAAAATGTGCAACAGGGTTTCCATGGCCATGCGTCCCATCTGCCGCATGGGCTGCCGGACGGTTGTCAAGGGCGGCTCCAGATACTGGCTGATGTACAGATCGTCGAAGCCGACGATCGAGAGGTCATCGGGAATGCGGAGTCCGCCGGCGCGGACTTGGCGCATGGCACCGAGGGCGGACATGTCGTTATAGCAGAACACGGCGGTGGGAGGCTTGGGCAAGGCAAGAAGCTGCGCCATGGCCTCGCGGCCGCCTTCGGGTTTGCCATCGCCGAGTGCCGCCAGGTCTGGTGCGAATTCGATGCTCGCCTCCTCCAGCGCCCGCCGGCAACCCGCCAGGCGTTCGGTGTCGGACTGGTGGCCGAAGCGATCGCCGATATAGGCGATGCGGCGATGTCCGAGCCGGATCAAATGGCGCGTAGCCTCCAGACTGGCACCCAGGTTGTCGATCAAGACGGAATGCGCGAACTCGCTCGGGTGCTGATTGTTCAACAGCACTATGGGAACGCGCATGCGCTCCATCAGGGGAACATAGAGCGCGCCCACGCGCGAGGAGGTGACGATGATTCCGTCTACGCGTCTCTCCTCGAAGGAGCGCACCACGCGTACTTCGCGTTGCGGCTCGGCATTGGAATTAGCCAGGAAGACGGAGTAGCCGTGCTGCTCGGCCATATCCTCGATGCCGCTCATGACACCGGCCACGAAGGGATCGGAGATATTGGTAACCACGACGCCGATGGTTTGGCTGCGGCCCATCACCAGGCTGCGGGCGGCCGCGCTGGCCCGGTAACCAGCCTCTTCGGCGATCTTGCGAATGCGAGCGGCCGTCCGCGGATTGACCTGCTGGCTGCCGCTCAAGGCGCGCGAGACCGTGGAATGCGAGACGCGGGCGAGGCGCGCGATGTCCTTGATGGAAGCAGGCATAAATTGGACACCACCCCCGGACTGCGGAGCCGCGACCGGTCAGGGAGCGGTTCGCTGCCCCGGGCCCGAAAAGGTTCTGCACACGTGTGCAGAAAACTGCGCCCATAGTATGACATGGAATTTGGAGTTGTCAATCGGATTTCCATGTGTGCGCGCCATTGACTTGGCGGGCGATACACAGTACAATTGCCCCCATTCGGTGCAAACGTGTGCGCCAACAAAGAGCCCATGTCGGCTGAGCCACAGCGCGCGAATGAGGAGTTGAGGTGACGCTTTTCAGTCTTTTCCGCCCCGCGCCTCCTATTCCGCGATTGCCCGCGAGCGAAGTGCGGCGTTTGTATCCGAAATACCGGTGGCGAATCCTCGAATCCACGTTTATCGGCTACGCCACCTTCTACTTTGTACGGAACAACCTCCCGGTCGTTTCGAAAGAGATGGGCCATGCGTTGGGATACAGCAAGGGTCAGATCGGCGACCTGCTGGCGCTCACCGCCATCGCGTACGGGATCGGCAAATTCCTGTTGGGGGCCTGGAGCGACCGCAGCAATCCGCGGTATTTCATGCCGTTCGGCTTGCTGGCCACGGCCGGCTGCAATTTCATGTTCGGCGCGTCCAGCAATTTTCACGTCCATCTCACGCTGTGGACGCTCAACGGGCTGGCGCAGGCGATGGGATGGCCACCGTGCGGCCGCTCGCTGGGACATTGGTACAGCACGCGCGAACGCGGCACGGTTTTCGCCTTCTGGAACCTGGCGGTTAACGTGGGAGGCGGGTTGTGCGGCTTGATCGCGGCTTACAGCACGCTCTGGATGGGCTGGCGGTCGGCTTTCTATGTCCCGGGCGTGCTGGCGGTGCTATGCGCCATATACCTAATGCTGCGGCTGAGAGACACGCCGCAATCGGTGGGACTGCCTCCGGTGGAGGAGTACCGTCAGGATTTCCCGGCCGGCCAGCCGGAACACGAACAGGAATTGGGCACCCGCGAACTGTTCGTCAACTGCGTGCTGAAGAACCGCTATATCTGGCTGCTGGCGACCGCCAATTTCTTCGTGTACATCGCGCGCTACAGCATGCTCGACTGGGGGCCGACTTACTTGAAAGAAGTCAAGCAGGCCAGTTTGCAGGAGGGCGGCTTCAGCACCGCGATTTTCGAGTTCTGCGGCATGTTCAGCACTATGCTCATGGGATGGCTTTCGGACAAGGTGGGCGGCCGGCGCGGCATGATTTCGGTGCTCTGTTTAGTGCCGGTATTCTTGTCGTTTTCATCAATTCTTTACATTCCGCGCGGTATGCTGTGGCTGGATCTGACGCTATTTGGCATTATCGGGTTCTTTGTGTACCCGCCGGTGATGCTGCTTCCCGTGGCCGGCCTCGATTTTACATCGAAGAAGGCGGTGGGCACAGCAGCAGGTTTTATCGGTCTGTTCGGTTATCTCGGCCGTACCCTGCAAGGCAAGATGCTCGGCGTGATGGCCGAGCAGTACGGCTGGAATGCGGGCTTCTACGCCATCCTCGGCTGCACGTTTCTCGGGATTGTGTTGCTGTCGTTGACCTGGAAGCTCAAACCCGGCACGGCCGCCCCCACGTTCGATCGGGCCGCGCGAACCGTGCCAGAAGAGGTGGGAGTCAATAAGCCAAGAGGTTAGCATGATGAATAATTTTGCAAAAACCACAGTGCTACTGGGGTCCTTGCTGACAGCAAGCCTGCTGTACGCACAGTTCGAATCCGCCGAGTTACTGGGCACTGTGCGAGACAGCAGCGGCGGCGTTGTGTCGAAAGCGGATGTCACTCTGCTCAACCAGGACACGGGCATCCAGGCGAAGACCACGACGGATGCCAACGGAAACTATGATTTCTTCAACGTCAAAGTCGGGCGATACGCCATCACGGTGGAGGCCACCGGGTTCACGAAATTCACTACCAGCGATGTGACTGTGACGGTGGATGCCCGCCAGCGGGTGGACGCGACCCTGCAAGTGGGCGCGGTGACCGAATCGGTCGAGGTGAAAGCGGCGGCCGCCGTGCTGGAGACCGACTCGAGCGAACACGGCCAGGTCGTCAATCCAGGGGCCATTACCGAGCTGCCGCTCAACGGCCGCAACTATGCGGACCTGGCGCTGCTTTCGACCAACACGGTGAAATCTCCCATTGCCGCTACGTTTTCGGCCACGGGCACGCCGCGCGAGGGCGCCTTCAACGTGAACGGCATGCGGAGCACGTACAACAATTTTCTGCTGGATGGTATGGACAACAACGCCTATGGCACCAGCAACCAGGGCTACTCGGCGCAGTTGGTGCAGCCATCGCCGGACGCGCTCGCCGAGTTCAAAGTAATCACCAGCAACTACAGCGCCGAGTACGGGCGCGTGGGCGGGGCGGTGGTGGACGCGGTCATGAAATCCGGAACCAATCAGATTCATGGCACGGCCTACGAGTATTTGCGCAACACGGATCTGAACGCCACCGGGTTCCTGTTCAGCCCGGCCGTGTTTGTGAAGCCCACCCTGCAGCGCAACCAGTTCGGCGCCACTATAGGCGCCCCCATTATCAAGAACAAGGTGTTTTTCTTCGGGGATTACGAAGGCTACCGGCAGTTGCAGCGTTATTTGAATTTCGACTCCATCCCGGACGCGAACGACCGCGCGGGCATCCTGCCGGTTTCGGTGTACGACCCGATCACTGGCGTGGTGTATCCCGCCAACACGCAGATCCCGATTGCGCAGTTGAATCCGTTCGCCGCCAAGGTGCTGAGCCAACTGCCGCCGACCAACGGCGCCGGACGCTCGAACAACGATGAAGCGCTGCTGCTGATCCGCGACTACGGCGACAAGTTCGACGGCAAACTGGACGGCCAGATCAACGATCGCATGTCGGCGTTCCTCCGTTTCAGCCAGCGCAAGGATCTGCAGTATTACGAACCCGATCTGCTGGGACCCTCGGGCGGAGACGGCAACGGCTACATCCACGTGATCGATCAGAACGCTTCGGCGGGCTACACCTGGACCATCACGCCGACTTCTCTGTTCGAAGCCCGCCTGGGTTTCTCCCATATTCTGGGCGGCAAGAACCCGCCGTATGTAGGCGGCCCGAGCATGAACGCGCTATACGGCGGCTTTCAAGGCCTGCCGACGACCTCCAATCTGACTGGCGGACTCGATACCCAAACCATCAGCGGACTCACTGCCATGGGGCGCCAAACCAGCAATCCGCAGTTCCAGAATCCCACTTCCTGGAACCCGCAATTCAATTTCTCCAAGACCCTGGGCCGGCATTCCATCAAAGTGGGCTATCAATTCCTGCTGGTGCACACCGAGATTTTGGATACGAACCCGCTATATGGCCAGGACACTTACAGCGGAGCTTTCAGCAAGCCCACCTGCACGGAACTGGGCCAGGCGTCGGGCTGCACGATTGCGAGCGACTCCACCAGCTACAGCCTGGCGGATTTCTATTTCGGCACTCCCAACCAGATCAACCTGGGAAGCTATGCGGTGGTCAATCTGCGGCAATACGTGCACTCGCTGTACTTCCAGGACGACTACAAAGTCAGCGCCAAGCTGACACTCAACGTGGGACTGCGGTGGGAATTCGCGTCTCCGCTCTATGAGCGCGACAACAGTTATTCGAATTTCGATCCCGCTACCGACAGCATGGATAAGGCCACCAGCGGCAGCCTGTTTCAACGATCCCTGGTCCACCCGGATTACAACGACTACGGTCCGCGGATTGGCATAGCTTACAGCATCGATCCGAAAACCGTGGTTCGCGGCGGATATGGGATCAGCTACACGTTCTTCAATCGCGTGGGCAGCGCGCAGGAAGGCATCAACGCACCGCAGGCCCTGTTCGGCGTCCTCAGCCAATCGATACCGGCGGGCGGCGCGGTGCCGGCCACGTTCCTCACCACGCCTAACAGCTTTACCACGGGAATCGCCAATCCGGCGGCCTTCAATCCGGCGGTTACCAACGTAGTCTACACTCCGCCCGACAGCAAATGGCCGTACATACAAAACTGGTTCTTCTCGGTGCAGCGGCAATTGCCCAAAGATACGGTGCTCGAGGTGGCCTACAACGGGAACCATAGCTTGCGGCTGCCGATCATCGCCGATTACAACCAGGCGGCCCCTTATAACTCGAGCGCGCCGCTGGCATACGCGGCCCGAGTTCCGATACAGGGTTGGGGCCCGATCACGTGGCTCGATCCGGCGGGTGACAATCACTATAACGGTCTTTCGGCGCGCGTGGAGCACCGGTTCTCGAAGGGCCTCTACGTGCTGAACTCGTTCACCTGGGGGAACGGGATGGGCGATTCCGAGCAGGCGCTGGAATACTATGCGGGCTACTACCAGGCCAATCCGCAAAACATCCACGACTTGGCGGCCGAAAAAGGGCCGTCCAGTTTTGACGTGAAATTCAATAACGTCAGCACCGTGATCTACGAGCTTCCGTTCGGCAAGGGCCGGCAATTCGGAGCGAACATGAATCCCATCGTGGATGGGATTTTGGGCGGATGGGAGATCACCAGCATCAACACGGCGCACACGGGCACGCCGCTCGACGTCAGCTACGGCGCAACCGGAAACAACATCGTCAGCTCGCTTTCCAACGACTATCGCGGGCAGCCGTACCTGCGGCCCAATGTCAGCGGCAGCGCCGTCAGCCAGAGCCGCTCGGCCATGCTGAACACCTATTTCGCCGGCTACACTTTCAGCACGCCCCCGGCCGGCGATCCGTACGGAGACGTGGGCCGGAATTCGTTCCGCGCTCCTAATTTCGACCAGTGGGATTGCTCGATCGACAAGAACTTCCGGATTAAGGAACGGGCACGGCTGCAATTCCGGGCGGAGTTCTTCAACGTTTTGAACCATACCAATTTCGGCATACCGAACACGCAAACCACCAGTTCCGCGTTCGGCACCATCCGCACAACCTATGCTTCGCGGCAGGGCCAGTTCGCGATGAAACTCCTGTTCTAAGGGAGGCTGTACAATCGAAGGCGGGGCGAGGCCAGTGGCGGCCGCGCCCCGCTTTTTTGATGGACGATTTGTGAACCGATCGGAAATGTACCGCCGCTTTCGCGCGCAAGCCCAGCCGTTTGACCTGATCGTGGTGGGCGGCGGCGCGACCGGCGTAGGCGTCGCAATCGATGGCGCTACGCGCGGATACAACGTACTACTGCTGGAGCAGCACGATTTCGGCAAAGGCACCTCGAGCCGCAGCACCAAACTGGTGCACGGGGGCGTTCGCTACCTGGAGCAAGGTAACGTCTCACTGGTGATGGAGGCGCTGAAGGAGCGCGGCCTGTTGGCGCAGAATGCGCCCCACTTGGTGCGCAACCTGGGATTCGTGGTCCCGAATTACGAATGGTGGGAAGCTCCGTTTTACGGCATCGGTTTGAAGCTCTACAACCTGCTGGCGGGCAAATACGGCTTCGGCGCTTCCCGCATGCTGTCGCAGGAAGAGACGCTGGAACTGCTCCCCAATCTGCAGACGGAAGGGCTGCGGGGCGGCGTGATCTATTTCGACGGTCAGTTCGACGACTCGCGGCTGCTGATCCACCTGGTATCGACCGCTTTCGAACAGGGAGCGGTCCTTCTGAATTACGTCGAGGTCACCGGACTCAGCAAGGACGCGGACGGATTCGTGAACGGCGTCTATGCCAGAGACCTGGAAACCGGCGAGGAGTTGACGGCACTGGGGAAGGTGGTGATCAACGCCACCGGCCCTTTCAGCGATCGTTTGCGGCGGCAGGCCGATCCGGCGGTCGAGCCGATGATCGCTCCCAGCCAGGGAATCCATCTGGTTTTCGACGGCTCTTTCCTGGCGGGGGATAGCGCCATCATGGTGCCGCACACCAGCGACGGGCGGATTCTGTTCGCCATTCCCTGGCACGGCCACACGGTCGTGGGCACCACCGATACGCCGATTGCCGAACCGTCGCTGGAGCCGGTTGCCATGCAGCAGGAAGTCGAGTTTATCCTCGACACCGCGTCGTTATACCTGGCGCGAAAACCCACGCGCCAGGATGTTCTCAGCGTGTTCGCCGGAATCCGGCCGCTGGTCCGTATGAAAGACGCCGGCAGCACCGCTTCGCTTTCGCGCGATCACACCATCCGCATCGAACTTTCGGGCATGATCACCATTTGCGGCGGCAAGTGGACCACCTATCGCCACATGGCGGAGGATTGCGTCAACCAGGCCGCGACGCTGGCCCGTTTGCCGGAAAAGGAATGCGTGACACACCATTTGAACATTCACGGGTTCCATACGAATTCGGACCGGTTCGGCGCGTTGAGCGGATACGGATCGGATGCGCCGGCGATCGAGCAACTGATGGAGCAAAACGTGGCGCTGACGGAGACGCTCCATCCGGCGCTGCCCTACAAAGCGGCGGAAGTGGTTTGGGCGGCGCGGCACGAAATGGCGCGCACGGTGGAAGACGTCCTGGCGCGGCGTACGCGGGCGCTATTCTTGAACGCGCGGGCGGCGATGGAAATGGCGCCGCGGGTTGCGGACCTGCTGGCGGCGGAATTGGAGCGCGACGCGGCATGGAAGCAGGCGCAAGTAGAACGTTTTAACGAGACCGCCAGAAGTTATACTTTGTAACTCGGTGTAGCCACGTGGACCAATCCGCGCCGTTGCTGGCGGTACGCAACATTTCGAAATCGTTCGGCGGAATCCGGGTGCTGGAATCCGTTCCCTTCGATCTGCGGCGGGGAGAAGTGCACGCGCTGGTGGGGGAGAATGGCGCGGGCAAATCGACCCTCATGAACATCGTCAGCGGCGTGGTGCGGCCGGACGCGGGAGAGATGTGGTGGGAAGGCCGGCCGATCCGCCTGGAAGGACCACGCGGGGCGCAGGCGCTGGGGATCAGCTTCGTGCACCAGGAACTGGCGCTGGTGCCGCAATTGAGCGTGGCGGAGAACGTGTTTCTGGGACGGCACGCGGTTTCGCGCGGACTGGTGAACTTCCGCGAAATGTACCAGAGGACCGAGCGGGTGATGACGGATTTGGGACGCTCCATCGATGCGCGCCGGCTCGTGGCGGAGTTAAGCCTGGCGGAGCGGCAACTGGTGGAAATCGCCCGCGCGGTGGCTTTCGAGAGCCGGTTGATTATCATGGACGAGCCCACGGCCCCCTTGGCCGATCACGACGCGGAGGCCCTGTTCCGGTGCATCCGGTTGTTGCGCGCCCGCGGCGCCGGCGTGATCTACATTTCCCACCGGCTGAAGGAAATCTTCGAAATTGCGGACCGGGTGACGGTGCTGCGCGACGGCCGGCATGTACTGACGCAACCGGCTTCGGAAGTGACGCACGAAGAACTGGTGCGCGCCATGATCGGTAGGGAAAGGAAAGAGCGTGCTCGGCCGGCGGCGGCGAGCGATGCCTCCGAGGAGGCGCTGCGCATCGAGGGCGCGACCGATCTGACGGTGCATCGCGGCGAGATCGTGGGCTTGGCCGGCCTCGCCGGGGCGGGAAGAACGAGACTGCTGGAGCAGCTGTTTGGAGCCCGCGGCATGCCGCGATCGACCGAGGTTTTTGTGAACGGCCGGCGGGTGCGATTGCGCACTCCGCGGGACGCCGTGCGACACGGCATCGCCCTGGTGCCGGACGATCGGAAAGCCAAAGGGCTGGTTTTGGGCGCGTCCGTGCTGCAGAATATCGCGCTGGCCGGCGGGCGCGGCCGCGTGTTCATCCGCCGTTCCCAAGAGGAGCGGGCGGCGCGTCAGTGGATCGGTTCGCTGCGCATCAAAGTTTCCGGATTGGGGCAGGCGGTTGGGCACCTGAGCGGCGGCACGCAACAAAAAGTCGTGCTGGCGAAGTGGCTGTTCGCGGGCGCCCGCGTGTTTCTGCTGGATGAACCGACCCGGGGAATCGACGTGGGGGCGAAAGCCGAGATCTACGATACGATCCGGACGCTGGCGAGCCAGGGCGCGGCGGTGCTCATGGCTTCCTCCGAGCTCGAGGAATTGACGGCGGTGGCGGACCGGATCGTGGTGATGCACCGCGGATGCATCGCCGGGGAGTTTTCGCGAGCCGAAGCCACCGAGGAGAAAATCATGCACCTGGCAACCGGAGGTGGAAATTGAGCGGCGACGTCCCGCTCGCGCGCGCCAAGCGTTGGGAGGCCCTGTCGAAGGCCGGCCTGTTACGGCGGTTCGGTCCTTTGCTGGGGCTGGTGATCTTGTGCGGAGCGCTGGGGGCCGCATCGGACCGGTTTCTGACGGCTGACAACCTGCTCAACGTATTCCGCCAATCGGCCGTGAACGCGCTGGTTTCGCTGGGCCAGTTGACGGTGATCATCACTGGGGGAATCGATCTTTCGGTGGGTTCGGTTTTGGGACTCTGCTGCGTGATGGTGGCGCTGCTGATGAGGGCTGGCGTCCCGCCGTTGATAAGCGTAGCGGCGGCGCTCGGGATCGGCTGGGCGCTGGGCGCGGTCAATGGATTGCTGCTGACCAAGTTGCACTTGCCGCACCCGTTCATCCCCACGCTTGGCATGATGAACGTGGCGCGCGGATTGGCGCTGGTGATTTCAGGCGGCTTTCCCATCTCGGAACTGCCTTCCGGATTTCGCTTTTTGGGCGCGGGGTCGGTGGGCTTCATTCCGGCGCCGGTGATCCTGGTCATTTTGTTTTGCGGAGCGTTCTACGTGTTCCTGAGCCGGACCACCATAGGGCGCGACATTTATGCGATCGGCGGCAATCAGCAGGCGGCGCGGCTTTCGGGCGTGCCGGTGGATTCGCGGCTGGTGCTGGTGTATGGGTTGAGCGGGTTCATGGCGGCGGCCGGGGCCATCGTGATCGCGGGGCGCATGAATTCGGGCTTCCCGCTGGCGGGAGTGGGCGGCGAGCTGGATTCGATCGCGGCGGTGGTGATCGGTGGCGCCAGTTTCCTGGGCGGAGTGGGCACGGTAAGTGGCACGCTGGTGGGCGCGCTGATCATGGGGGTGCTGCGCAACGGGCTCAACCTGCTGAACGTTTCCGCCGCGTGGCAGACGGTAGTGATCGGGGTGGTGATCGTGGCCGCGGTGTGGGTGGACATCGTGCGGCAGCGCGCCGCCGAGAAAGGATAGAGGAGCGAGATGACAACATTGAAGGTGGGACTGATCGGCGTGGGCCGGCTGGGCCGTATGTATGGCGAATACCTGGCGCGGCGGGTGCCGGGCGTGGCGCTGGCCGCGGTTGCGGACCAGAAGGCGGAGCTCGCGCAAGCGTTCGCGAGCGAGTTCGGAGTGGCGAAATGGTACGTGAATCACCAGGACCTGTTGAGCGATCGCGAGGTGGAGGCGGTAGCGGTGGTGACCTCCACGAGCACGCATAAACAGATGGTGATGGACGCGGCCAAGAGCGGAAAGGCGATCTTCTGCGAGAAGCCGATTTCGCTCACCCTCGAAGACGCCCGCGAGATGATCGAAACGGTGGACCGCGCCGGCGTGTTTTTCCAGATGGCGTTTCAACGCCGTTTCGACACGAGTTACCTGGCGGCCAAGACCAGAGTGGAAGCGGGGGCCATCGGCGAACCCGTGATGTTCACCTCCATCTCGCGCGATCCCTACCCGCCGCCCCTTTCGTTTTGCGATCCCAAGGTGAGCGGCGGGTTGATCGCCGATATGGGCGTGCACGATTTCGACGTGGCGCGGATGTACATGGGAGAGGTGGCGCGCGTGCATGCCATCGGCGGAACGCTGGCTTACCCCGAAATGAAAACCGTGGGCGATATCGATAACGCCATCATCGATCTGGTATTCCAGAACGAGACTTTGGGGGTGGTGCAACTCAGCCGCAACTCCGCCTTCGGATACGACATCCGCGGCGAGATCTGGGGGACCAAAGGCTCGATTCAAATCGGGTATTACCGGCAGACGCCGATCCTGATGTTCACGCCGCAGGGGATCACGCACGACGCGGTGCCGTATTTCATGGAGCGGTTCGAGAATGCATACCTGGCGCAGATCCAGAACTTCGCCGAGCACGTGCGCAAGGGCCTGCCGCCTTCGATTACCGGCGCCGATGCCGTGGCGGCGCTGCGCATCAGCGTGGCCGCGAACCTATCGTTGCGCGAGGGCCGCGCAGTGAATATAGATGAGGTTGTGGCGGAGAATCAGCGAGTATGAAACCGCGCCGCTGGCGGGCGTTGGCCCTGGTAAGCATCGGCCTGATTGCGCTGGCAGCGTGCGACCGCGGGAAGCAAAAGAAGGTGGATATCGCGCTCGTGGCCAAGGCTCTGGATAGCGAGTGGTGGCAGCGCGTGCGGGCGGGCGCGGAGGAAGCGGCCAAGGCGCATCCGGAGGTGCGTCTGGCGGTGCTGGCGCCGGAACGCGAGGTGAATATCGACCAGCAGGTCGCGATTCTGGAGGATCAAATCACCAAACGCGTGGCAGCGCTGGCGGTGGCGCCCACGGGCGCGGCCGAACTGATCCCCGTTCTGGACCGGGCCCACGCGGCGGGCATCCCGGTGATCGTCTTCGATACGGATATCAACTGGGCGACGAAGCTGAGCTTCGTGGGATCGGACAATCGCCGCGCCGGCCGGCTGGCGGCCGAGTACATCGTCAAGATTGTGGGCGGCAAGGGCAAAGTCGCGGTGATCCGCGGGATTCTGGGCGTGATGACGCATGAGGACCGGCTGGCCGGCTTTCGGGACGGGATTCGCGATGCGCCAGGAATCGAGTGCGTGGCCGTGCAGCCCGCCAACAGCGAGCGCGCCTTGGCCATGTCGGTGATGGAAAATCTTTTGACGCGCTATCCGGACCTGGTGGCCGTCTTCGCGACTAACGACCAGATGGCGCTGGGAGCGGTGGAAGCGATTGCCGCCCGGAACCTGAGCGGAAAGGTTGCCGTGGTGGGAATCGACGCGACGTATGAAGCGGTCCGAGCCGTCGAGGCGGGGCGTTTGGCGGGAGATATCGCAATGTATCCCGAGGGACTGGGGCGGAACGCGGTGGAAGCGGCCGTGAAAGCGGCGCGGGGGGAAGCGGTCGAGAAACGGGTTGAGGTAGGCGAGGCGTTGGTGACCAAGGAGAACGCGACCGGGTTTTTGAAATAATGGCCGCGAGTGCTTCCCCACTAGGCTCGTCGGCGCTCTTTCTCCAGTCTCTCCGCGAGGAACACCTTCAACAGGGACTGATAGGGGACGTCCCGCTTGTGGGCCAGGACTTTGAGGTCCTCGATCATGGAGACCGGCAGCCGTAGGGAAATGGTCCGCAATGTAGGCTTCAGGTTTGGAAACTTGCGGCGCCCAGCGGACCGCCAATCGATGAACTCCGTCGAACCGTGTGTCGCCCAGAAGTCTCGTTCTTCTTCCTCGGAATGAAATTCAGGCACCGGCTTCATTTTCCTGTCTGGCATAGGCATCCCTTTCTCGTCGATTCATGTCCCGAACGGAGATTACGCGCACAGAGGGACCGGCGGATGCACCACCCAGTATATATTTGTCATATGCAAGATGCCCTAGAAAAGCGAAGCGCAAGTTCACCACCTCGGAGGAAAGGATAAGCTGAAAGCCATGCCGGACCTGAACATTTCGCGTCATGTGGCGAGGCAGTACCGGGCATCGCTCGCCATGCTGGGCCAGGCGATCGACGTTTGTCCCGAATCCCTATGGCAGTCCCCGGAGTATCCGAACCGCTATTGGCACATCGCCTACCACGCGTTGTTTTACACATACTTCTATCTGCAACCCGGCGAGAGCGATTTTCGCGCCTGGGTAAAGCACAGACGGGGGCATCAATATCTCGCTGCGTTTCCGGGCTCGCGCGAAGAGAAGCCGAAGATCCTGACGCCCTACACCAAAAGCGAGCTAGTGGAATTTCACGAACTCTGCCGCAATGACGTGGAGGCCAGGGTGCCGCTGCTCGACCTGGCAGCGGCGTCGGGCTTCTCCTGGCTGCCGTTCAACAAACTGGAGCTGCAGTTCTACAACATTCGCCACATCCAACATCACACGGGTCAACTGGCCGACCGGCTGCGGACAGCGGCGAATATCGGGGTCGAATGGGTGATTCCGGAATAGGGTTTCGGCGGGAGGCGTAAGGCTGGCCCTGCGGGTCGGCTAAAAGCCATTCCAGCCGGTAAGTCTTAAGTTTCGTTCTCGCTGAGGTGTATAGTGAATAATCGCACAAAAGATGCACAGACTGATGCGCCCAGTTCAACATCTGCTTGGCGTTTTGGGCCGATTCGTCCCGCTGCTTCATGACGCAGCTCTCATGGGCATTGTCGGGTTCTTGATTATTGTCTGGATTGCATCGTTAGGTCCGCGACAGACCGAACATCCGCATTTGCCCCGTGACCGAAATGAGGTTGTCTTTTACCCAATTGCGCTGCGCGCGACAACAACGACTGAGGCTGTAATACAGTACGTAGCGGGCCTTGAGCGGCAAGTAGACAATCTACCACGGAAAGGCAAGTCTCCTGAAAAAGGCTTCCTGGAATACATCCCCAACCAGACGATGACGCAAGGGGTCAAGGAGAAGGTAGCGGCCACAATTTCTCTGTCAAGAGCCAGCCTTGAGAGCGTTCGGGCGGAGGTGTTCAAGGAATCGCACGGCGCGATCAAGCTGGATGAAATCTACGTCTCGCAGACCATGACTGCAAGACTTACAGGAAGCCCGAGCCTAGAGATTCAGGAACTCAGCACACCCCAACAACTAATCCGACCGGATGACGCCACTGTGTGGTATTGGAACGTTACCCCGACCGAAAGCGGTGATGCTGAACTCTACTTAATACTTTCCCTACATATTCGAGCCGAGGACGGCACCCCGGCTGCCAAAGACCTGGAACCCCGAATTAGGAAAATAAAGGTACGCGTGAATAGCGGTTTCGCGCTTCAGAAGTTCTTTAGGGATAATCTAGCAGCGATTGTGGGCATTCTGTCGATCGGCACCACGATGGCCAGGGTGCCTTGGCGCAGAGTCTGGTCCTGGGCGACTAGAGTCAGTCTTGGTCTGCTCAGGCGGCTCCGATACGGATTGCGATGGTTACGTCGAAAATGGCGGAGGGTGTTGCGCAGACCGGGCTCGAGTTCCTGACACCCCTACAGAATCGCCTTCATCGGCGACTTCCGCGGATTACCCTCATCTGCCGCCGATAAGCCGATTGTATACTGCGTGGGTCCCTACCCAGAACCACACTATGACGTCTTCATGCTCCACGGCAAGCGCCCGGTAATGGGTGCCGACCCGAGCGGACCAGAAGCGTCCCATCCTCTTGAAGTGCAGAGACGGGTGCTTCGGGTCGCGACGCAGCAAGTGGTAGGATTCGTCAGCCAGGCGGCGCACATTGTCGGGAAGTTGGCGATAGCAAGCCCAAAACCTCGGGTTTGCCTGATGTCTCACCGATCCGCGCAGCGGCCGGCCCGCAGATCTTCGAGGGCTTCGTCCGCAAGCGCGTCGAGCCGGCCAGCCGTGACGTCATCCTCTATTTGGCGGTCCCAAGCTGCGGCGTCGAATTCGGCAAACCATGCTCTGAATGCGTCGAGTTCGGCCGGCGTGAGCCGTAGAACGGCGTTCTCGATCTCATTCACGCTGCTCATGACCTTCAGCTTACTGTAGACGACCACCCGCGCACAACTGGCTCTGGCTCATCCACGGCGCCTACCGCCAATCATCGATCACGTAGACATCGGGCCGGCTGAATCCCTCGGCATGGGGACGGTGCATGGCGACCCCCAGCGTGGTGGCGCGATATCCGTGGGCGAGCATGCGGCGGTAGGCATCCTCGCGGGCCAGGCTCATGCCGGCTTCGAGAGTGGCTCCGCGCGAGACCGAAAACGCGTCGCAAGCGTCCAGTAAGCGGTCGAAGCGCGCTCCGGCGCCGGCACCGCCGCGCGCGGCGCCGAACTTGACGTAGCACACCTTCTCGCCGCCTTCGGAGCCGGGCCCGTTCAGGCACACCGCGAAAGCATCCAGGACGCCGCGCGTGTAGTTCACAACCACGTCGCCGGTGCGCTGCGCGAGCACGGCCCGAATCTCACCTGTGAGATCGAGACCGCGATCGATCCTGCCAGTGAGCTTGGCGGACGCCTGGATGGCCTCGTCGCGACGGCGCTTTGGAAGAGACGCCAGCAGCTCCAGTACATGCGCGGGCTGGGCTTCGGGCGCGCGCGTCATAATGGCGGTCAGGTAGCGCGGCCAGTAGCCGAACTTCTGGTACAAACCGATGTGCTTGGCGCTGTGCGGAAACGTGTACAGGCCGGTGTGCCGCACGCCCCATTGATCGAAAATCTTCATGGTGGATTCGAGCAGCCGCTGCGCCACGCCGCGGTCCCAGAATTCCGGCAGCACGGTCAAGGGCCCGAAAAAACCGAACGATCCCCAGCGGGTCGCCACGTTCGTGCCCAGCAATCGGCCGTCCTGGCGCGCCGCGATCACCTTGACGTGAGGGGAGCGCCAGCGCGGCACGATGAAATTGCGATCGCCCATGACATCGAGCGGATTGGGCAACTTCAGAAATGTTCCAAACGCCAGGCGGACGATGCGGTCCGCCTCCTCGAGTTCGCTCTCTTTGAGCGGACCCACTGTGATGGACATCGCAGCCATGATTCAGTCAGTATATAGCGGTCACGGGGAGCGGCTTCAGGTCGGCCGAAGGAAACGGGAAGCCCAGGTACGCGGCCACGGTCGGCGCAATCGCGCGCATGTCGATTTCGTCGAGCGATAAGCCCTGGCGTATGTCGGGGCCGGCGATGAAAAATGACGCGAGCATTTCCGCATGGGCGGGCGAATAGCCGTGGGTGCCTCCCTTGGTGGCGGTCACCTGTTCGCCCAGCGAATTGGCGACGGAGAAGTTGGGGCGCATATCCACCCAGAATGCGGCGTCCGGATTTCCGCCCAGTGCGGCGATGGCCGGGCGGTCCAGAATCGCGGCGATGCCGTTCGATGGATCGGCGGCGAGCGAACGCAGAAGGTTTCCCACTTTGGCGCGGGTGGCTTCGTCTTTCGGATCTTTCAAAACGATCGCGGCCGAGCCTCCATCCGGCTTCGCAATGGCCTTCCACTCCACCACCTGCGGCGCTCCGCGAAATCCGGGATTCTTGGCCAGGGTAACCAGCCCTTGCTCCGCAAACGGCCGCATCAGGTTGAGGGTATGATCGATGCCGGAAAAACCATGATCGGAAACCACGAAGATGGCAAACTCCGGATGGGCGGCGCGCATCGCATCCTCTAATTGGCCGAGCATTTCGTCGATTTGCTCCAGGGCGGCATCGGATTCGGGACTGAAGGGGCCGGTGACATGCTGCAAGTGATCGAGTGCCGCCAGGTGGACCGTCATGAATTGCGGCTTGCCGTGCTGCAGAATCCAGACGGCGCAGCGTGTGCGAGCACGATCACCGGGGATGGCGTCGTCCAGGTTGAGATTGTACGGGCCCACGTCTTTCACGATGTCGGCCAGCAGCCCGGGCGTGCTGAGAACACGCAGCAGTTTGAGATCGTCGGCCGTCGTCTGGGTGCGCCAGTACTCCGGTACGTTGTAGCGGATCCCCTTGGCGCCCACGCTCACCGGCCAGGAGACGCTACCCACCGTGAGGCCTGCCCGATCCGCGGCTTCCCAGACGGTGGGGACGGCGATATCCTCGCTATACCAATACCATCCTTCGAGATTCCGGCCCAGAGGATCGAAGGTCTGGTTGGAAACGATTCCGTGCCTGGCCGGCCAAACACCGGTGACGATCGTCGTATGGCTGGGATAGGTGACGGTAGGCAAAACGCCGCGCACGCCGGAGGCATGGGCGCCCTCGCTTAAGATATGGCGCAGATGGGGGATCTTCAGGCCGTGGGCATCGGCCTGGAGAAGGGAGTCGGGGCGCATGCCATCGATCGAAATCAGCAGCAGCGCGCGGCCGGCGCCGAAAGCATAAAGAGAAGATGCCAACAGCAAAACGAGCAGAGAAAGAGAACGACGCATAGCGGTATCGTAACTCCTGGACGTAGGGTGTGCGGTCTTAAAAGACGTTTGCTACGCTGTTACGTCCGAGACGCGAGGAACCGAAATTGCAATTTGTTCAAGGGTTAGTCTGCGTTTGCTGCGGAAAATCGTACTCGACCCGCACGCCTTACACCTGCCCGCGGTGTGGGCCGGACGGCATTCTGGATGTGCGCTACGATTACCGGGCGATCGGGCGTGTCGTGACACGGCGCCGTCTGGCGGCTTGCGCGGAACGGTCCCATTGGCGCTATCGCGCGCTGCTTCCCATCCGCGCGGATGCGCCGGTGCCCGACTTGTCGGTGGGATGGACACCGCTCACCCCCGCTCCAGCGCTGGCGCGTCACATAGGCATCCGCGGCCTCTATCTGAAGGACGACGGGCGCAACGCGACGGGTTCGCTGAAGGACCGCGCCAGCTCGATCGGCGTGGTGAAGGCGCATGAGAAGCGCCGCCGCATCATTGCCTGCGCCAGCACCGGAAATGCGGCTTCCTCCTGCGCGGGGCTGGCGGCTTCGATGGGGCTGCGCAGCGTGATTTTCGTGCCGGAACGGGCGCCCGAACCGAAGGTGACGCAACTGCTGATTTTCGGCGCGACCGTTCTGCGCGTGCGCGGCAGCTATGAGCAGGCTTTCCAATTGTGCCAGCGCTCGTGCGAACGGTGGGAGTGGTACAACCGCAACTCCGGCATCAATCCGTATCTGGTGGAAGGGAAGAAGACCGCCGGCCTGGAGATCGCCGAACAGCTTGCCTGGGAGCCAACCGATTGGGTGGCGGTATCGGTGGGCGATGGGTGCACCATCGCGGGCGTATGGAAAGCGTTCCGCGAGCTCAAGATTCTGGGATTGATCGAGCGCGCGCCGCGCCTGTTGGGCGTGCAGGCGGCGGGCGCGGCCCCGGTGACCGCCTGCTTCCATAGCGGAAAAGCGCTCGAACCGCTGGAACCGGATACCCTGGCGGACAGCATCGCGGTGGGCGTGCCGCGCAACTGGCGTAAGGCCGTAACGGCGGTGCGGGAATCCGGCGGGACCATGCTCAACGTGGCGGACGAAGAAATATTGGATGCCATGCGCTACACCGGACGGCTGGCCGGGGTTTTCGCCGAACCGGCGGCTGCAACAGCGGTGGCGGGGTTGCGGCGCGCGGCCGCGGAGGGAATCATAAGCAGGAAAACCACCGCGGTGGCGTTGATTACGGGAAACGGATTGAAAGATGTCCAGGCGGGCCGGCGCGCGGTGGGCCAGCCGTTTGAGATTGCTCCCGATGGCGCAGGGCTCGATGACATTCTGCGGAGACAGGGGGTGGTGGAGTAGATGGCGTCGCTCCTGTTTCGCGACATTCACACGCTGGTCACGATGGATGCCGGAAATACGGTGCTGCACGGGGCGTCTCTTTTACTTGAAGGCGGCGTCATTCGCCAGATCGGGGACGCACGCACGCGCGCACCGCGGGCCGATCGCGTACTTTCCGGGCGGCACGCGGTGGCCATTCCCGGGCTCATCAACACCCACCACCATCTGTACCAAACGCTGACGCGGGCGTACGGGCCGGCGGCGGATGCGGAGCTGTTCGATTGGCTGCGCACGCTGTATCCGATCTGGGCGCGGCTCGATGAGGAGGCAGTCTACGCCGCGGCCCTGGCGGGGATGGCGGAGCTGCTGCTTTCGGGCTGCACCACCACGGCCGACCATCATTATGTCTTTCCACGGGGACGTGGTAACCCGATCGATGCGGAGATTCGAGCGGCGCGGCGCATCGGCATGCGTTTCCACGCCACGCGCGGCAGCATGAGCGTGGGGCAAAGCAAGGGCGGGCTACCGCCGGATTCGGTGGTGGAAAGCGAAGAGCGCATTCTCGAGGACTCGGAGCGGCTGATCGGGCGCTATCACGATTCCGCGCCCGGCGCGATGGTGCGGATGGCGCTGGCGCCCTGTTCTCCGTTTTCGGTCTCGCCGCGGCTGATGCGCGAAACGGGACGATTGGCCCAACGCCGCGGAGTGCGGCTGCACACGCACCTGGCGGAGACGCGCGATGAAGAGGCGTACTGCCTGGCGCATTTCCGCAAGCGCCCGCTCGATCTGCTGGAGGACGCGGGATGGCTCTCGCCGGCCGCCTGGCTGGCGCATGGCATCTATTTCAACCGGTCGGAGATCGCGCGGCTGGGAAGAGCGGGCGTGGGGATCGCGCATTGCCCCACATCGAACATGCGGCTGGGGTCGGGGTGCGCCCGCGTGCCCGAATTGCTGCGCGCCGGCTGCCCGGTGGGATTGGGCGTGGATGGCAGCGCCTCCAACGACAGTTCCCACATGCTGGCGGAGGCGCGGCAGGCATTGCTGCTGCACCGGCTGCGGCGCGGGGCGGCGGCCATGCGGGTGACCGACGCGCTACGCATGGCCACGGTGGAGGGCGCGCGCTGCCTGGGCCGCGACGATATCGGCAGTCTGGAAGTTGGCAAGCGCGCCGATATCGCGCTGTTCGATCTCAACGGCCTCGGTTACAGCGGCGCCGGTGATGCGCTCTCGGCGCTGCTGCTGTGCGCCCCCGCGCGCGTCCAGACACTGGTTGTGGAAGGGCGCGTGGTGGTCGAGGACGGCGAACTCAAGACGTTGTCTCTCGACCGTCTGCTCGAGCGCCACCGGCGCTTCGCCGCGCGGTTGACAGCCGGCCGCGCCTGATTGTTTCAGGCCCGTAACCCTGTTATAGTGCGGTCAACCACGGCTCGGTTCAGCTATGGTAACGGGAGGCGCCCGGCACTCGGGCGCAAACAAGAATGTTTGACAGCGTGGAAGCTTTTTATCGGCCTGCCAGTGTCCACGAAGCACTTCGATTGCTCCAGCGCGGCAAAGGGCAGACGCGAGTAGTGGCCGGAGGTACGGACCTGGTGGTTGAGGGCGATCGCTCCATCCGTTTCCTCATCGATATTACGCATGCCGGCCTGACGTATATCAAGCGCAAGGCGACGGGGTTGGCGATCGGCGCCACCACCACCATGGCCGAACTCGAGGAATCCGCTCTGCTCGGCGGTCTGGCGGGAGGCCTGTTGGCGCGCGCCGCGGCAAGTTGCGGCTCCATCCAAATCCGCAACATGGCCACGCTGGGTGGCAACATGAGCAACGGCTCGCCGGCGGCGGATATGGCCGTGCCGCTGGTGGCGCTGGATGCGAAGGTGGTCATCGCCGGCCCGCGCGGGCGGCGGACGATGCCGTTGACTGCGTACCTGGCGGAACCGGCCGAAATGCGCCGGCGGTCTTTGCTGGTGGAGGTTGCAATACCCGAACCGCCGCGTGACAAGCGCGCGGGCTGGTCGTTTCAGAAATTCGGGCGGACGGCGCTGGATATCGCGGTGGTCAGCGTGGCGGCCGGGATCGGATTCGGTCCGCGCGGGCGAGTGAAATGGGCGCGCCTCGCACTGGGCGCGGTGGCGCCCGCGCCTCTGCGGATCGCGGCAGCCGAGCAAGCGCTGGTGGGCCGGGTGATGGATCGGGCAGTGATGGCGGAGGCGTGCGCGGCGGTCGAGCGCGCGGTTCATCCCATCACGGACGTGCGGGCCACGGCCGAGTATCGCACCGAACTCAGCCGCGTATTGTCGGGCCGGGCGCTGGAAGAGTGCGCTGGGCAAGCGGGGTGGGCGTTATGAAAGCTCCGGTTTTGAAAACCATGGAAGTCCGGCTGACCGTCAACGGCCAGCCGCAAGTCTGGACCATCGCGCCGGGCGATCTGCTGCTCGACGTGCTGCGCCGGGAAGGATATTTCGGAGTCAAGCGCGGATGCGAGAACGGAGAATGCGGCGCCTGCACCATTCTCTTGAACGATAAACCGGTGAACACCTGCCTGATGTTTGCCGCGCAGGTGGAAGGCTGCGGGATCGTGACGGTCGAAGGGTTGGCCGACGGCGCCAAGTTACACCCGGTGCAGGAGGCGTTCCTGGATCATGGCGCGGTGCAATGCGGCTTTTGCACCCCCGGCATGGTGCTGAGCGCCAAGGCGCTTCTGGACAAGTGCCCGCATCCCACCGAAGAACAAGTTCGCGAAGCGCTGGGCGGCCATTTGTGCCGCTGCACGGGGTATCGCAAACCGGTGGAAGCGGTGTTGGCGGCGGCCAAGAAAGCCAAACGGCCGCGCGCGGCGAAGCCGGCGGAGGTGACGCGATGAGCGGCATGCGCACAGTAGTCGGCAAGAATGTCCACCGGGTGGACGGCGTGAAACTGGTGACCGGCGGTGCGGCGTTTACCGACGACATTCATCTTCCGGGCATGCTCTACGGCAAGATTCTGCCCAGCCCGCACGCCCACGCGCGCATCCGGCACATCGACACGCGCAAAGCCAAGGCGCTGCCGGGCGTGCACGCCCTGTTGACCTATCAGGATGTGCCGCGCGTGCCGCACACCACGGCCGGGCAGGCCTGGCCCGAGCCTTCGCCCTACGATACGTATCTGCTGGATTCGAAGGTGCGGTTCGTGGGCGACCGGGTAGCGGCGGTGGCCGCCGAGAGCCGCGCTATCGCCGAACGGGCCATTCGGCTGATCGAAGTGGATTATGAAGTGCTGCCGGCGGTGTTCGAGATCGAGCAGGCCATGGCGCCGGGCGCGCCGGTGATCCACGATGAACCGGATTCCACCAAGATCTTCGACCGCGAACACAACATTGCCGGCTATATTCTGCGTGAGATCGGCGACGTGGAAGCCGGCTTTCGCGAATCGGATTTGATTGTGGAGCGCGAATTCCGCACCGGGCGGCAGCAGCACTGCATGCTGGAGCCGCACGTCTCCATCGCCTGGCTCGACGTAAACCAACGGCTGGTGATCCGCAGCAGCACGCAAGTGCCGTATCATTGCCGGCGCCAGGTAGCCATGATTCTCGAGATGCCGGTGAGCCGGGTGCACGTGATCAAACCGCGCATCGGCGGCGGCTTCGGCGGCAAGCAGGAGATGCTGCTGGAGGATATTACCGGCGCGCTGGCGGTCGCGAGCGGGCGGCCGGTGAAGATCGAATACACGCGCGAGGAAGAGTTCTACATGGCGCGCAGCCGCCATCCGCAAATCCTGCGCATGAAGATGGGGGTGAAGCGCGATGGCACCGTGATCGCGAGCCAATTGACGGTTCTGGCCACCACCGGCGCCTATGGGAGCCACTCCACCACCGTGCAGGGCAACACCGGAAGCAAGGTGCTGCCGCTTTACCGCGCGCCGCACATGCGTTTCGAATGCCACGTGGTCTACACCAACTGTCCCGTGGCCGGCGCTTTTCGCGGCTATGGCTGCCCGCAAGGATTCTTCGCGCAGGAAACCCTGGTGGATGAAATCGCGCGCGAGTTGGGAATCGATCCGGTGGAGTTTCACCAGCGGAACGTCATCCGCCTGGGCGATATCGACCGGCTCTCGGCACAGCTCGGCGAAGGCAAGGAAGGGCTGCCGCGCGTGATCCGCAGTTGCGGGCTGCCGCAGACCATCGAGCGCGGCGCGGCGGCCATCGGTTGGGACCGCAGGCGCAAACCCGCCGCTAACGGGAACGGTTGCCGGCGCGGCATGGGCATGGCGTGCGCCATGCAGGGCAGCGGCATCGCGGGCATCGATTGGGCCTCGGCCTTTCTGAAGATCAACGAGGACGGCTCGTTCTTCTTGCAAGTGGGCGCGTCGGATGTGGGCGCGGGGGCGGACACGGTGCTTTCCCAAATCGCCGCCGAGACGCTGGGGGTGACGCTCGACAAGATCGTGATCACCTCGGGCGATACCGATACTACGCCCTTCGACGTGGGCGCTTATGCCTCCAGCACCACCATTATTTCCGGCGGCGCGGTAAAGAAGGCGGCTGAAAAAGTGCGCGCGCAAGTGTTGGAAGTCGCGTCCCGCATGCTGGATGCGCCGGCGGAAACGCTCGCTTGCGCCAATAACGAGATCTTCACCACGTGCGCCTGCCGCAAATCGGTAACCATGACGCAGGTGGCCATGCAGGCGCTCTACCGCGAAAAAACTCAGATCATGGACGGCGCTTCGCATTTCAATACCGATAGCCCGCCGCCTTTCTGCACCACTTTTGCCGAGGTCGAAGTGGATACGCATACCGGCCGCGTACGCGTGCTCCACCTGGCGACTGCGGCCGATCCCGGCACCGCCATCAACCCCATGCAGGCAGAAGGACAGGTGGAGGGCGCGGTGACACAAGGGCTGGGATATGCGCTGACGGAGGAGTTGGTGCTCGATTCCGCGGGCCGTCCGCTCAATCCCAATTTTCTCGATTACAAGATTTTCAGCGCCAAGGACATGCCCAAGCTCACCACCATCCTGGTGGAGACGGAGGAACCGCTCGGCCCCTATGGCGCGAAATCGATTTCAGAGGTGCCCATCAACGGCGTAGCGCCGGCTATCGCCAACGCGATTTTCGACGCGGTAGGCGTGCGCATGCGCAAGCTGCCCATCCGGCCGGAAGACGTGCTGCGGGCGCTCGGCGCCAAACAGAACGGCGGTGAACAATGAACCGCGCACGCATCGCGCAACTGGCCCAATCGTGGGAACCGGACATGGTGCGGTTCATGCGCGACCTCATCGCCATCCCCGCCGAAAGCGGCCAGGAAGGCCCGGTGATCGGGCGCATTGAAGAAGAGATGCGGAAAACGGGGTTCGATGAAATTCGTATCGACCCCATGGGCAACATCCTGGGCCGCATCGGTAGCGGTAAGCACGTGGTCATGATGGACTCCCACACCGATACAGTCGGTATCGGCGATCCCAAGGAATGGGGATGGGATCCATACAAAGGCAAGGTCGAAGACGGCTACATCTACGGCCGCGGGGCGTGCGATCAGCGCGGCGGCATGGTCAGCATGGTGTACGCCGGCAAGCTCATTCAGGAGCTCGGCCTGGCCGGCGATACGACCGTCTACATGGTGGGCTCGGTGCAGGAAGAAGACTGCGACGGGCTCCCGTGGCTTTACATTCTGCGGGAAGACGGCATCCGCCCGGATTGCGTGGTGATCACCGAACCCAGCCGCCTCGGTATCTACCGCGGGCATCGCGGGCGCATGGAAATCGAACTCCACCTGCGCGGCCGCTCGTGCCACGCCAGCGCCCCCGAGCGCGGCGATAACCCGGTATATAAGATGAGCCGCCTGGTCCAGGAAGTCGAGAAGCTGAACACGCGCCTCCGCGACGATGCGTTTCTGGGCAAGGGCACCATCGCGGTCACCCAGATCCGTTCGCTTTCGCCTTCGCTGTGCGCGGTGCCGGGGGCCTGCTCAATCCACCTCGACCGGCGTCTCACGGCGGGAGAAACGAAAGAGAGCGCGCTGGCGGAAGTGCGGGAACTCGCGGGCGCCGCGGACGCCGAGATCGAAATTCTCACCTATGACGTGCCCAGCTACACCGGGTTGCGGTATCCGATGGAGAAATATTATCCCACCTGGGTGCTCGAAGAATCGCATCCGCTGGCGCAGGCGGCCGTTTGCGCGTATCGCGGCCTGTGGGATCGCGAGCCCATCGTGGACAAGTGGACTTTCAGCACCAACGGCGTGGCCACCATGGGGCTGATGGGCGTTCCCACCATCGGGTTCGGACCGGGCGAAGAAGAGGTGGCTCACAGCGTGATGGAACGCGTCCCCATCCGCCACCTGGTGGAGGCGGCGCAGTTTTACGCGGCGTTTCCGGCTGCCTTCGCCGCGCGGTGGAAAGGCGATGTCTGAACTGGTTCCGATTCCGCTGCCGCTGCTGGTGAAGCGCGCGCTTCTGGAGTACCGGCGCGAAGGCAAGATCTTCGACCTGCCCCGCAACAAGTTCTTCCTGGGGTTTCCGGGCATCGATCTTTCGGTCGATTTCCACGGGCACCGCGCCTCCACACCGCTGGGACCCGCCGCCGGGCCGCACGGGCAACTGGCGCAGAACATCGTGCTCGCGTGGCTGGGCGGATCGCGCATTATCGAGCTGAAAACCGTCCAGATCCTGGACGAGCTGAAGATTCCCCGGCCGTGCATCGACGCCACCAACGTCGGCTACAACGTGGAGTGGTCGCAAGAGCTGAAGCTCGAACAGTCGCTCCGCGAATATGTCGGCGCGGCCATGTTCCTGAAGATACTCGAGAGCTCGAATCTGCTGGGAGAACGCGTCCCTTCCGATACGGTCTTTGACATGAGCGTTGGCTACAACCTGGAAGGCATCCGCTCGCCGCGCGTGCGCTCGTGGATTGGCGCGATGACCGACGCGCGTCCGGCGATCGACGAGCTGCGCGCCGGCCTTGGGCCATATCGCGACCTGGACTTCCCTGCCCGCATCAGCGACACCATCAGCCTTTCCACCTTCCACGGCTGTCCGGCCGGTGAGATTGAAGGCATCGTTACGTTCCTGCTGGTCGAGATGGGCTGTCACGTATGCATCAAGCTCAACCCCACGCTGCTGGGCCGGGAGGAAGTGAGCCACCTGCTGCACGATGTGCTCGGCTACCGCGAAATCCAGCTCCACCCGCCGGCCTTCGAAAACGACCTCCAGTTCGATGAGGCGGTGGACCTGATTCCGCGCTTGGAGCGGGTGGCCAAAGCGCACGGCCGAAGCCTCGCGGTGAAGTTCACCAATACGCTGGTGGTGAAAAATCACCGGAGGATCTTCACGGACGAGCTGATGTATATGTCCGGCCCGCCGCTCTACCCGATCGCGCTCAACCTGGCGCGGAAGTTCCGCGAGCGGGTCGGCACGGACCTCGCGATGTCTTTCTCGGGCGGCATGGATGCGCGGAACGTGGCGAACGTGGTGGCTTTGAATTTCGTCCCGGCGACCGCCTGCACCGACCTGCTGCGCCCCGGCGGTTACGGGCGCCTGCTTCGCTACCTGGAAAACCTGGCGGACAAAATGAGGGAGATGGGCGTCACCAACATCCCCGACTACGTGGCGCATTATAGAAGCCAGGAAGCGCGCCTCGTGGAAGAGGCCACGGCCGATCCGCGCTACTCCCGCGAGCGCAACAAAGGCGTACCGCGAAAGATCGGCTCGAAGCTCTGGATCTACGACTGCATCGATTGCGACAAGTGCGTGCCGGTCTGCCCGAACGATGCCAATTTCGCTTACGAAACGCCGCCCGTCACCATCGAATACGACAATTACGAGCTGACGGGGAGTAGCGCGCGGCGAGTACCGGGCGGCATTCTGCGAGTGCTAAAAGCGCACCAATTGGCGAACTACGCGGATGCCTGCAACGAGTGCGGCAATTGCGATATTTTCTGCCCGGAAGATGGCGGGCCGCAAAACGCCAAGCCGCGCTTCTTCGGCAGCCTGGAGAGCTACCGCAAGCACGCGGGCGGAAATGGATTTTTCCTGGAGGCCGGCGCCCTCCATGGAAGTTTGGACGGCCAGTCGTACGTGCTGCGCATGGAGCCGGATGCGGACCGCGCCCGCTTCGAGCAGCCCGACGCCGCCATCGAAGTGCGGCTCAGCGATGGGCAGCCGGTTGCATGGGAACCCTCCTCGTGCCGGTTCGACGCGCTGCCCTATTTGAAGATGAAAGTTCTTCTCGAATCCGTCACCGATCCGCGGCACGTCAACTTCGTCAACGCGGCTATTCTCGGAGAGACCTGAAATTATGAAAGCGCATTTTCCAGGCAGAGACTGGATCACCACCCAGGAATGGACCAATCCCGAGCTGGACGTCATGCTGGACGTGGCCGGCGACCTCAAACGCAAATTCAAGGCGCGGCTTCCCCATCGGCATCTGCCGGACCAGACCATCTTCCTGATGTTCTTCGATAAATCCACGCGCACGCGCAACTCGTTCGAGGCCGGTATCACGCAGCTTGGCGGCCATGCCCACTTCCTGACGGCCGACGTGATGCAGGTTTCTCACGGCGAGAGCCCCAAGGATACCGGCATCATTCTCTCCAGCTATGGCCACGCCATCGCCATCCGTCACGACCTGATTCCAGGCGAAGGCAACGCTTACATCCGGGAAGTCGCCAGGTGGGCGAACGTCCCAGTGATCAACATGCAGTGCGACGTGGACCATCCTTGCCAGACGCTGGCCGACCTGATGACCATCCGCGAGTTGCGCGGACGCAATCTGAAGGGGCTCAAAATCGCCGTGACCTGGGCTTATGCGCCCAGTTACGCCAAGCCGCTTTCGGTGCCGCAGGGCTTGATCATGCTGATGCCGCGGTTCGGACTGGACGTAATGCTGGCGCACCCGCCGGAATATGGCTTGATGCCGAATACTGTCCAGGCTGCGCGTGAAAATGCGGAGCGCGGCGGCGGGCGCTTCCGCGTGGTGGACAGCATGGACGAAGCGTTTCGCGACGCGGATATCGTGATCCCCAAGAGCTGGGGATGTTTGGACACCATGGGCGCCAACCCCGCCGAATCCCTGCGCATCGCCAGGCAGTACACCGGTTGGATTTGCAACGCGGACCGTATGAAGCTGGCGCGGCCGGACGCGCTCTACATGCATCCGCTGCCCGCGGACCGCGGCAACGAGGTGACCGACGAAGTTATCGACGGACCCCACTCGGTGGTGTACGCCGAAGCCGAAAACCGCCTGCATACGGCCAAGGCCATCATGGCGCTGACCATGGCCGAGCGCGAAATCGAGTATGCCTGAAACGCTGGTGATCGCGCTGGGCGGCAATGCCATCACGCGCGCCGGAGAACCGGGGACCATTCCACAGCAGTTCGCTCACACGGCTGAAACGCTGACCCATCTGCTGCCGCTCTTGCGCGGCGATGCGCGCATCGCCATGACCCACGGCAACGGACCGCAAATCGGCAACATCCTAATCCGCGTGGAAGAAGGTGAGCGGCGCGTGCCGCGGCTGCCGCTCGATACGTGCGTTTCGGATTCGCAAGGCGGCATGGGCTACATGATCCAGCGCATCGCCTGCGGGTTGTTCCGCCGCGAAGGGATCGCCCGCACGGCGGTCACGGTCATCACCCAGGTATTGGTCAGCGAAGAGGATGGCGAGTTGGCGCACCCCATCAAACCGATCGGTCAGATTTATTCACGCGATGAAGCCGACCAGATCCGCCGCGAGCGCCCGCATTGGACGCTGGCAGAAGTGGAGCCGGGCCGGTGGCGCCGCATGGTTTGCTCGCCGCGGCCAATACGCATCATGGAAGAAGCCGCCATCGCCCGCCTGCTCGATTCGGGCACGCTGGTAATCGCCTGCGGCGGCGGTGGAATTCCCGTGGCGTGGCAGAAAAATCGGCTGGTGGGCGTGGAAGGCGTGATCGATAAGGACCTGGCTTCCTCTCTGCTGGCGCGCGATCTCGGCGCCCAGAAACTGATCATCGTCACTTCCGTGGAGCGCGTGGCGCTTGGCTATGGAAGGCCGGGACAGCAGTGGCTGGATACCGTCACGGCGCGGCAGGCCCGCGAGTATCTCGATGCCGGAGAGTTCCCCGCCGGCTCGATGGGCCCGAAAATCGAGGCGGCCATCGATTTTGTCTCGCGCGGCGGCGCGGAGTGCATCATCACTTCCACCGAACAAGTGGCGCGCGCCGTGCGCGGGGAAGCCGGAACCCACATCGTGCCATGATCCTGAAGAACGCGTGCATTCTGACATTCGATGGCGTCAACCGCGTGATCCCCAGCGGTTACGTGGAGATCCGGCTTGATGGCACCATCGGCGCGATAAGCGATAGCGAACCGGCCGGCAGCCAGGAGCAAGTGGATGCCGGCGGGCGGCTGCTCATGCCGGCGCTCATCAACTGCCACACGCACCTCTACAGCACTCTGGCCCGCGGCATCTCATTGCGCGGCGCACCGCCCGCCGATTTTCAAGCGATTCTGAAGAAACTGTGGTGGCGGCTCGATCGCGCCCTGCACCTGGAGGATGTCTATATCAGCGCACTGATTGGCCTGATCGATTCCGCCAAGTGCGGCGTAGGGACCGTGATCGACCATCACTCGAGCCCCAATGCCTGCGCGGGCAGCCTCGATGCCATCGAGCGTGCGTTCGAGGAAACCGGCCTGCGTGGCGCAACCTGCTACGAAACCAGCGATCGCAACGGGCGCGCGGGCGCGGCCACCGCCATTCGCGAGAACGTGCGGTTCATCGAAAGCCGCCAGCCCGATTCCATGGTCGGCGCCGCTTTCGGCCTGCACGCCGCCTTCACGTTGAGCGACCCTACCGTGCGCGCCTGCGTGGAAGCCAACCAATCGCTGGGCGCCGCGTTCCATCTGCACGTGGCGGAGGGCGCCTGCGACCGCGAATCGGTAAAACGCCTCCACGGGATTTTCGACAGCCGGACCTTGGCCGCGCACGCCGTGCATGCCACAGCCGCCGACCGGAAAATGCTGGCGCGGCTGGGCGTGAATGTGATCCACAACCCGCAATCGAATGCCAACAACGCCGTGGGGATTGCGAACCTGGCCGCGCTGGTGGAAGCCGGCGTGACCGTGGGATTGGGATCGGACGGTTATTCTCCGCGGCTGTGGGACGAGTTCAAGACCGCCTTGCACTTGCAGAAGCTGCGGGCGCGCGATCCGCGCGTAGCGTACGCCGCGGCGTGGCTGAACAACCGCACCATCGTCAAAAAGATCTGGAATCTCGATTTGGGCCGCATCGCAACCGGCGCCGCCGCCGACCTGGTGCTGCTCGATTATTTCCCGCCCACGCCGATGCATGCGGGAAACTTGTTCGGCCATCTACTGTTCGGCATCGCCAACGCCCCGGTGGAATCGCTGATGGTAGCGGGCCGCTGGGTGGTGCAGCAGCATCAGTGCGTCACCGTGGATGAGCGCGCCGTGGCCGAAAAGGCCCGCGCCCGCGCTAAGAAATTATGGGAGAGATTCTAAGAGGACAGTCATGAGACCCGCCATACCCGGACCCACCTATAAAGAGATGTTGCATCCCGAGATGCTGCCGCCCGCGCTGCGCAAGGCCGCCGGGACGGCCACTAACGAGCTCGATCCGCTTAACCTGTTCAACATCACCTGGCGGGGGCCGGACAATCAGATCCGTCACATCCTGCTGCCCAAAGCGCTAACCGGCACCGAGGCCAATATTATCGTGCTGGTGGGCCGGCATTTTCCGTCGGGCAGCCACAAGGTGGGGCCGGCGTACACCACCCTCATGGAAGGAGAACTGGCGGGCGAAATAGAGCCCGGAACGCACACCATCATCGGCCCTTCCACCGGCAACTTCGGCATCGGCGTAGCCTATGTTTCGCAGCTCAAAGGCTATCCGGCAATTGTCATCATGCCGGAGCACATGAGCCGCGAGCGCTATCAGCGCATACGCCAGTACGGAGGCCGACTGGACCTCACACCCGGATCGGAAAGCGACGTCATCCTGGTTCTGGAGCGCACGCAGGAATACCGGAAGGACGCGAAAAACAAGATCCTGGCGCAGTTCGAGCTGCTCCCCAATTACCGGTTTCACCGCTACGTGACGGGCCGCAGCGCCATCGAAGCCGCCTGGCCGTACGGGGATGGCCGCATCGCCGCGTTCGTCTCAGCTCCGGGCTCGGCCGGCACTCTGGCAGCGGGGGATGCCATCAAGAGCCGCTACCCGGACGCGCTGGTGTGCGCGCTCGAACCCAAGGAATGTTCCACGCTGTTCAACAACGGCCGCGGCACGCATCGCATCGAAGGCATCGGCGACAAGATGGTGACGCTGATTCACAACGTTCTCACCACGGATTATGTGGCGCTGATTCATGACGACGATTGCGTCATGGGCCTGGAAATTCTGGAACGCCGCCTGGCGCCGGTGGAACGCACTCTGGGGTTGGCGGAAGCGAGTCTCGGCAGCCTTTCGGGAGTTTTTGGAATCTCGGGAATCTGCAACGTGCTGGGCGCCATCCGCATGGCCCGTTACCTGCGCCTCGGCCCCAACGATAACGTGGTCACCATCGCGACCGATGGTTTCGATCGCTATCCCTCCGTTCTCTCGGATCTGGAAAAGCGCCGGGGTCCCGTGGATGACGCCATGGCCGCGTCTGCCTTCGAGGAGGTATTTCGCGGAGGCACCGCGGCGGACATCCTGGATGTGCGCTCCGCCGATCAGAAGCGGCGCCTGTTCGGTTACAAGGAGCAGGTTTGGACCGGTTTCGGATATAGCCGCTCGTACCTGAATCGAATGAAATCGCAATCCTTCTGGGACGCCGAATACGATCGCATCGACGCCATCGACGAACAGCTCGCTGCAGCCAGGCGGCAAAGCGCCCCTCACTTCTTTGGCGACTCATAGCCGCCGCGTGATAGGTTGAAACATGCCGCAGCCGGTTTCCGATCAACTGCGTCCGGACTTCACGGGAATCTGGCGCGCCAACCTGGAAAAGAGTGTGCTGCGCGGTCCCTCCGCGACGCAGATCGTGTGCCGGATCGAGCATCGGGAACCGCACCTCCAGCAAGAGATTCTCTTTACGCCAGCCAACGGCAGCGAACAACGCGCACTTTTCAACTACACAACTGCCGGTGAGGAAACCGCCAACCAAATTGGCGACAGAACGGCAAGGACTCGTGCCCGCTGGGAAGGATCTGATCTGGCGATTGAGTCCTGGCTGGACACGCCTGCCCGTCAGCTTCATTTCAAGGACCACTGGTCGCTCTCATGCGACGGCCGGACGCTCACGATGGCGCATCGCGACGACGATCTCGCGGGGCAGATCGTGGTGTATGACAAAGACACGTCATGGAAAACATGAAAGCGGCCACGCTGGCGTTGGTTCTGGCGTTTGCCCCCGCCAGCGCATCGTCGTTGCCCGCGCCATCCGCACCCATAGCGCTCGTTAGCGGAGGCTCAATCCGCGGCGCGCTCGATTCCGCGGAGGGCGGGGCCGTGTTCAAGGGTGTTCCTTTCGCCGAGCCGCCGGTCAAGAACCTGCGATGGCGCGAGCCGCAGCCCGTCCGGCCGTGGAAAGGAATTCGCGACACCACGCGTTTTGGCGCGGCATGTATCCAAAACCCGTTTGGAACGGGCATCTTCATCAAGCCTCTGGCGCGCCTCTACGGCAGCTCCTACGAACCCTCGAAAATCGAGATGTCGGAAGACTGCCTGTACCTCAACGTCTGGACGCCCGAGTGGCCGCCCAAGAACGCGGCTCCCGTGATGGTGTGGATCCACGGCGGCTCGAACGTGATGGGCAGCGGGTCCGAGGCAACTTACAATGGCGCGGCGCTCGCGCGCAACGGAGTTGTCGTCGTCACCATCAATTACCGTTTAGGCGCCTTGGGATTTTTCGCCCATCCCGCGCTCACGCGCGAATCGCCGCACCACGCTTCGGGAAACTACGGGCTGCTCGACCAGATCGCGGCGCTCGAGTGGGTGCAAGCGAGTATTGCGCGGCTGGGAGGCGATCCGCGGCGCGTCACCGTGTTCGGCGAATCCGCCGGCGCCATCGATGCCGGTCTGCTGCTCTGTTCGCCGCTGGCGGAGAACCTGGTCGAGCGGGCGATCATGGAGTCCGGCCCGGTACTTGGCACGGCGCATCATCCATCCAGCCTCGCCAAGGGCGAACGGTTTGGCGAAAGTGTGGCGCGCGCGCTGGGAGCGGGCGATATCGCCAAGCTGCGCGAGGTGCCTCCCGCCGCGGTGATCCAAGCCTATGGTGAAACGGCCGCGCGCGAGGGCGACCCCGGAATGGTAATCGATGGATGGTTCCTGCGCGCGTCGCCCGCGGAACTGTTCGCGCAAGGGAAGCAACTGCCGGTGGATGTGATCGTCGGCAATAACGGCTGGGAGATGAGCGCCTTTCGCGCCGCGGCGCCGAAGGGCGTCCAGAGGTCCGCGGCGGGTGGAGGTTCCATTCAGCGGGCCGTGCGAATGTTCTACGGGGGCGCGACTCCGCTGGTGGTGGGGCTGTTCGCAGTGGACAGCGCGTTCGACCGCACGGAAGCCGCCGATCGATGGCTCAACGACGTGATCCTGGCTTGTCCGGAAATGGCCATGGCCACTCTGAACGCCGGCGGCCATCGCGCATACGTCTACCAATTCCTGCGGTCCGTGCCCGGCAAAGGGCAGAAGGCGTTGGGGTCCTTCCATAGTCTCGAACTGCCTTACCTGTTCGGCGCATTCCGGCTACCCGCGTGGAGTTGGCTGCCTTTCGAACCCCAGGACATCGCCCTGGGCGAATCCATGCGCAGTTACTGGACGAATTTCGCGGCCACCGGCAATCGGGTGCTTAACCGTTTTGGGGACTGCGCCCAGGGACCATGCTATAGGCCTCTGCCAAGTCCAGATTGCGTCGAGCGTCGATTTCTAGTTGGGCCAGGGTGGTATGAGCGTGGCGGGGGAGATTGGT